>Ga0207705_10000178_pt1 | contig 67084 bp, 70 predicted proteins | sample KBSC13metaG_FD_184314 | JGI IMG/M metagenome (GOLD analysis project Ga0207705, IMG submission 184314) | Corn rhizosphere microbial communities from Kellogg Biological Station, Michigan, USA - KBS C1-3 metaG (SPAdes) (version 2) | ecosystem: Host-associated > Plants > Roots > Rhizosphere > Soil ... | reverse complement strand
CCGCGCTATGATGCCTTCCTCGCGGCAGGCAATCAGACAAATAGCCAGACCGGTACGAGCGCCCCGGTCAACCCCGCGCTGACCAATGGCGACACCACGCCGACGAATGGCGGTACCGGCACCGGCGGCACAGGTACCGGTGGAGGGTCGCACAGCGACGCGCCGCCCGCCACCAGTGGCCATATCACCGGCACGAGCGGCGACGATCACCTTGTCGCGAGCGCGCAGAACGATACCGTCGACGGCGGAGACGGCAATGACGTCATCACCGGCTCGTCAAGCTCGACCGACGCGCACGGTCATCTTATCGAGGCCGATGTCTATATGGGCGGCGCTGGCGCCGACACAGTCGCCGGCGGCGATGGCAACGATCATATTTACGGCAATGCGCTGACCACGGTTGCGGGTGCGATCGACGGGGGCGACAGCCTCTCTGGCGGTGGCGGCATCGACTATATCCAGGGCAATGCCGGCAACGACACGATCGACGGCGGCGCGGGCGCCGACCGCCTCTACGGCGGCGCGGGCGACGACAGCATCCTGGGCGGCGACGGCAACGATTATGTACAGGGCAACAAAGGCAATGATATCGTTTCCGGCGGCAATGGCAGCGACGTGCTGCACGGCGGCGGCGACGACGACATGCTGCGTGGCGACGCCGGCAATGATCAGCTGTTCGGCGACGCCGGCAACGACACCTTGATCGGCGGAGCCGGCATCGACCAGCTCACCGGCGGGGCCGGCAGCGACGTGTTCGTGTTCAGCGTCCGCGACGCGAGCTTCGTCGCCAGCGGCGCCTGGGCGACCGACGAGGTCACCGATTTCAGCCATGGATCGGACAAGTTCCAGTTCGACTTCCACCCTGTGCAGTTGGTCAGCGGATCGGCCGCCACCGCCAGCGCGGCGCTGACGCTCGCCAACAGCCTGCTCGGCGCGCACCCCGGCGAAGCCGATGTCGCGACCATCACCGTCGGCAACGACACCTACTTGTTCTGGGATGGTGACGGGCAGGGGGCCGCGGTCGATTCCGCAGTCAAGATCGACCACGTCCACGACAGCTTCACGCTTGCCGACTTCGTCTGATCACGCGGACGGGAATTGAAAGCGGGCCTGCGGCCCGCTTTCTTTCACGGTGCGATCACGAAGCGCGGTTCGTAACGAACCGGGAAATTCACCGATCGCGCGATGAAGCAGAATTCGTGGATCCGATGGTGGATCGCCTCGGCCTCCGCCAGATCGGCGCCTGCTTGGACCGTGATTTGCGGTTTCAGCATCGCGCTGACGAAGCGTCCCGCACCGTTCGGGCTGGTTTCGCCGACGCCCACGGGATTGTCCTGGTAGGCGGTGACGACGATACCGGCCACGCTGGCCAGGTGCAGATACCACAGCATGTGGCAGGCGCTGAGCGACGCGAGCAGCAAATCCTCGGGATTGGGCAAGCCGGGATCGCCGCCGAGCAACGGATCGTTGGAGCAATGGATCAGCGGCTTGCCCGGCGTCGCGATATCCCACGTGCGGTCGTAACCGCGATAGGTGCGGGTGCCTTCGCCTCGATTGCCGGTCCATTCGACCCGCGCGGTATAGTCATGCTGTTTGGACAATGCCGCCCTCCTGACCTCGGCCGGCGGTTAAGCGTGCGAGCGCGGCTTGTCCACGCGCTTCAGATCGCGGTGAACAGGCGCCAGGTAAACGCGACGAACAGGATCGCCGCTACCGTCATCAATCCCACTACTCGACGCTCGAACCGTGTCATCCTGCTCTCACTTCGCAACCGGCGAAGAGGCATAGGCCGTCCGGACTGAACCCGCCCTGAGGCCGCCATATCAGCCCGGTTAAGGTTGACGGCTGTGTGCGCCAGGCTCGGCCGGTAGCTCGGCGGAACCCGCGCGGTAGGTGTTGCGTCCGTCGGCAAAGTGGATCTGGTTGCGTTCGCGGAGCCGGGCCTTCTCCTCATCGTAGAAGAACGGGACGAAGGCATAACGGCGGCCCCGCGTCACCGGCATCGCTTCGTGCAGCAAGGCGCAGGAGAAGATCACGGCCCCGCCCGTCGGCGCCCGATAGGTTCGCAAACCATATTCGGGGAAACGCAGATCGCCGCCATCAAAGGCTTCGGCATTCAGATTGATCGTGCATGCGAAGACGCGATGGGCCGTGCCGGCGGTCGTATTGTCGCGATGCGGACGGAAAAATCCGCCCCCGTCCGCGTCATAACAGCAGACCATCCAACGCTCGATCCGGGTCGGATGATAATTGAACGCCTTGACGATCTGCGGCACCAGCCGCCGACGCATGCGGTCGAGCAACATTCCGCGGAGCATGGGGTCGGCGATTTCGCAATCCGACCGGCGCTTGAAACTATGGTCGATTACGGAAACGGTCTTGCCGTCGCGGGTTCGCATGAAGCCGGAATCATGACCGCCGTCTGCATCATAGATGCGGATCAGTTCGCGGCATAGCTCGGGCTCGAACACGCGCGGCACGGTCAGCACCGGCGCGCTGGCCTGCTCCGCGCCGGCCTCCACCATCGCGTTCAACGCCGCGAAGATGCTCTCGCCTTTATCGATCGGAGCACGCTTGATCACGCGCATCGTCGAGTCCAGCAGGAGCCAGAAGGGGACATAATTCGCGGCCGATCCTTCGCCGCGTATCGCATGGTAGAGGCGGCTGACCTTCCTGTCGTAATCCAGGAACCACCGGATGCCCGGTATGCGCTGCGCGATCCGGCCCTGCGCTACGTCGTTGGGGTCGATCGTGACCCCGAAGAAGGCGGCACGATCGTCGTCAAAGATGTCGGCATTGCGGTCTGCCAAAGCGAGCGCGGCACGACTTGGGGTCCAATTGCTGCTCCCCATGAACAACAGTACGATCGGCCGGCCCGCCGCGCTGTCGAAGGCATAGGTTGGGTTACCGCTCAGTGCGACAGCGTTGAAGCGCGGAGCGATCTCGCCCATGTCCAGCACGGTCGTCGAGGGTGCGGGGTTCGTGGTCGGCGTAGCCGCCAATATGCCCGATGCGGTTCCAGTTGTCGCGTCGCCCCCCGGTGGCTGGTCCGCTTCGGCAGTCGCTCTCGTCAATCCCGTCGTCCGCCTTTCAGGGGGCGGCGGCGGGCGTTGTTCCTGCTCGGCCCGCCGCCGCGATGGCAAAGCCCCTGCCTTAGGTCGCAAGAGGAGAGAGTGCGACAGGGCTCCGCCGGCCCTTCAGCTATGACAGCCCCCGCCGGCGCGCCATGCATAAAAAGCCTATAAAGAACGCGCCTTCCAGGGGAGCGGCTCACGCGTCCGGCGGCGCGATGCGATACCCTACGCCGGGTTCGGTCAGCAGCAATTTCGGATCGCTGGGATCTTCTTCGATCTTCTGGCGGAGCAGGCCCATATAGACGCGCAGATATTGCGTGTCGGCGCTGTCATTACCCCATCCCGCGGCGAGCAGGCGCTTGTGCGTGACCACACGCCCGGCGTGGCGGGCCAGCGCCAGCAACAGATCATATTCCTTGGGCGACAATTTGAGCGGCTCACCCCCAAGCATCACATGGCGGGTCTCGAAATCAATCGACAGCGGCCCGGACTTGTAATGCGTCGCCGCTTCGGCGCCGGGCTTCCGGCGCAGCACCACCCGAATGCGTGCCATCAGCTCGCCAATCTCGAACGGCTTGTCGACATAATCGTCGGCGCCTTCGTCCAGCGCGGCGATCTTCTCGCCTTCCTGGTGGCGCGCCGAAATCACGATGATGGGAATGTCATGCTTGATCCGTAGCGTGCGGATCACCGCCTTGCCGTCCTGATCGGGCAAGCCCAGATCGAGCAGGATCACGTCCGGCAGGAGCAGGTCGGCCTGGCGCAAGGCTTCGGCGCCGGACGCGGCGGTGGTCACGTCGTGCCCCGCCGCGCCAAGCACTGGACGCAGCACCGCGGTCAGCGCGATTTCGTCATCGACCAGCAGGATGTGCGCCATCAGCCCAGGACCTCCGACCCAGCGATCGGGAGGCGGATGCGGATCCGTGTGCCGCGCTCGCCGATACCCGGCACCAAAGCCTCGATCGTGCCGCCGAAGGCCTGCACGAAACCCTTGGCGATAGCGAGGCCCAGCCCGCTTCCGCGCGGCATCTGCTCGGCCGCATCGACCCGATGAAACCGGTCAAACACGCGTTCCAGCTCAATCCGGGGAATGCCGCGGCCCTCGTCGGCAATCTCGATCACGCTTTCATTCCCCTCCCTCGCCAGCAGGACGGCGATATGGCTGCCGTCCGAGCTATACAGAATCGCGTTTTCCAGAACGTTCAGCAAAGCCAGTTCAAACAGCGATGCCTCGGCCAGCACGAAGCAATCCTCGGTGTCGTGCCGTTCGATGATGCGGGTGCCCGCGCGGGGCCGAATACGGCGTACCGCCGCGCTCAGCATGTCCGATACGGACAGGATCTGCGCCGAGGACAAGGGGCGGCCCGCCTCCAGCTTCGTCATATGCAACAGGTTGGCGGTGAAGCGGTTCAGCCGTTCGCTTTCCTCAACGATGCTGCGAAGCATGCTGTCCGCGGTCTCCCGGTCAAGCCGGTCGCCATAGTCGATCAGGCTGGATGCCGACGCGCTGATCGTGGCCAGCGGCGTCCGAAAATCGTGGCTGACGGACGAAAGCAGGATGGTCTTCAGATTTTCCGCGCGCGACGCAGCATCCGCTTCGGCGATCCGTTCCGACAGCGCCGCCCGCTCCATCGCCAATGCCACGAGGTTGGCGAGCGCGGAGCCGAGCGCCCCCTCGATGGTCTCGTGCGACGTGTCCTGGACCACCGACAATTCGATCGCGCGTGCTCCGCATTCCACCCGATAAAGTCCCGGTCCGAAGCCGGTGGCGATCAGGGCGACCTTGCTCGCGTGTGTGGCGGCGGGGTCTGCCTCGTCCGGTGCCAGGGGAGGTTCCGCGGAAGAAAGCCGCACGCCCGCGGCAATCGCGCTCGGGCTGCTCAACGCCTGGTCGATATCCTCGAAGCGAACCGCCGATTGCAGCGAGCGACTGATCTCCAGCAAGGCCGTAAGCGAACCGTTGGCGGCGGCAGTCGCAGCCGCCTGGTCACGCACGCGGCCCGCCACCACGCCCGACACGACTGCCGACAGGTTGAAGACGATCAGCGGCGCGAGATCTTCAAAAGTGCCGAAACGGAACGTCAGCACCGGCTCCGCGAAATAGAAATTGTAGAGCAGGAAGCTCGCCATCGCGGCGAGCAAGGCAGCGCCCAGGCCCATCGTCGCGCCCGCAAGCGTGATGCCCAGCACGAAGATGAGCGCACCCGAAACCTCACCGCGTGCGGGGCGCACCATCAAGGCGAACAGGACCGTCACCGCGACGATCGCGCCGGTCCAGCCGATCGCCCGGACGTCCAGCCCGAGCCCGAGCGCCCCACGGGGCACCAGCCTTCTTTGTGACCCGGCCAGATCGATCGAAAGTTTGGACGCCGTCATGGTGGCCCCATCGTCTACGCGCGGTGGATGATGCCGCCATGTATAAAAAATCGATAGCAGTTCGGCGCTTCCATGCGGGTGCGCAACGATTTCCGATTATGGTTACCGGCGCCGCTTTTTGTTGCGCCGCAGCAAATTCGAATCTTCGCAGCGTGATTCGGGCGCTGCCGTAACAATTGTCGCCAACCCGAGCGAATCTGACCGCAATTCCGGGCTCCGGAGGCGAAATGGCTAGTCAGCCTGCTGATTTCGCTCGCTAAAACTCTGGCGAAACAAAGATGGTTACCGGACTTTCATTATCTGTTGCGGCGCGGTATAGAGTGAGGTGTAGAGGCCGAATAGATGGGGAACGGTCAATGAAGTATGTTGCTTATATCGCGGGTGCACTCCTGGCGGCCGGGGCTTCGGTTCCCGCTAGTGCTGACACGACCACTTTTGGTCAGTTCCTGCAGCGCTCGCCGAGCGCGCGCCTGTTTCAATATGTGAATCAGGACAGCGGCGCTAACAAGAAGGCGGAGCTGCGCACCACCGGTACCGCGTCCGGCAATACGCTGGCGTCGATCCCGGTCTATTACATCCTGTCTGTCGCCGGCCTGCCCGCCGATCTGACCGGCCTGCAGAACGCCCACCTCACGGTTGATTTCATCTCCAACCTCGGCACGACCGGCAGCGGCTCGAGCCGCGTGCAGATGTTCGATACGCTGGTTGGCGGCACGATCTCCATCATTCGCGACACCGCCGCGGCCGAGGGCACGGGCACCCGGAAGAACCTGCTGACCGTCAACTTCACCAATGCGGAGCTGGACGCGAGCAACGGTTCGGGGTCGTTCACCTTCAAGACGAATCCTTCGTCGGTGATCACCTACACGTCCGACTTCCTCGATTTCAGCCACGTGGTCGCCAAGGATTTCTCCTTGTCCTTCTCTGGTGCGAGCCCGACCTTCAGCGCGCCGCTCGGCAGCTCCGGCCGCAGCTCGCGTTTCTCGGGTACGGGAACTTTCGCTTCCGAGCCGGAACCCCAGGTTCCCGAGATTTCGACCTGGGGCATGATGGTGCTCGGCTTCGGTGGCGCGGGTCTGGCGATGCGCAATGGCCGTCGCCGCAAGGATCTGCTGACCGCCTAAGCGACAGCGCAGGCAAACCAAAAACGCCGTCGGGCTCGCGCCCGGCGGCGTTTTTGTTTGTATGCTTGAGCCTCGCTCGCGTCTACAAGGTCAAATATTTACTTGGTTATTAGTGCGGTAACCTTACCTATAAACCATCAAAGATGGTTAAATAAATGTAATAAATATTGCAGAACTCGTCATCGTATGACAGTCATAGTCCCAACGTGATGCTTTATGGCATTTCAGGACTTGGGGGTTATTCGGTATGCGTAGCTTTATCGGGGGGATTTTCATCGCGGCGGGGGCTGCGGCTTCGGCCGGCGCGACGGTAACGGTTTCGTCGGTACCGTATGATCTTGCGGCACCGGCCGGTCCCGGCACCCTGATCGATTTCGATCATGCCTTGCCGACCGGTTTCACGCTCACCGGCAGCGGCTACCTGATCCAGAGCGGGGATAATTGGCTGGGGGCGGCCCCCGCTGCTGGCCCCACGGACGCTAGCGACGACCATAGTGCCTATCTGAGTGTCTATGGCGGTTGGGCGAAGCTGATGGGCGGCACCGGCTTCCACAGCATGTCCTTCTTTTGGGGATCGATGGACAATTACAACTCGCTGGATCTGCTCGATGCGTCGGGCAATGTTTTCACGACTTTGCTGTCGAGCGATCTTCCGGCCGGCGGCAATGGCGATCAGCTCGGCAGCCTGACCAATCAACGCGTCACGATTACCAGCAGCGATGCCATTTACGGCGTGCAGCTCCGCTCGACCACGCCTGCGTTCGAGGCAGACAATTTCTTCTTTTCCGGCCACAGCGGCGGCAACGAGGTTCATGTGGGCGACGTGCCAGAACCGGCAAGCTGGGCGATGATGCTGTTGGGTTTCGGCGCGGTCGGCGGCGCGGTCCGCAGTCAGCGCCGCAAGCTCTCCTTCGCTATGGCCTAAGCCTCCGAAGCGAAGGACGAGACGCCGTCGGCCTTGGGGGAGGCCGGCGGCGTTTTGCTATTCGGACAGTGCGGTCAAGCCGCGGGCGGGTCAGCCGAAAACGTCGCCAAGATCCTCGCCGACGAGAGCGCCCGACCGTGCCTGGGGCGTCCGCCGGGCAGCGCGGCGGTTAGCGCAGGATGGGATATTGGTCCCGGACCATGCCCACCGCGCGGTGGACGAACGGGCGGAAGCGCGCCTTTACCATCGCGTCGGGATAGCTCCAATTATAACCGCAGCGTGTGTCCGAATGGATCAGCACCCGGCTGGGGCCCAGATCGACCTCGCAAGGGGGAATGCCGGTCAGTTGACCTATTGCGCCGGCAATCAGCTCGCGTACGTCGCCTTGCGTTGGAAGTGCCACGTCATTTCCTCCCCAACCCCTGCGCAGCTGATGCTGTGTCCGACCCCGGAGAAGGGCAAGCATCCGGCCGGATTGTCGCGCCGAGTCGTCTCCAAGTCGCGACAATCGGGGGATTTTTGTCTTATTCCGGTTAACGAAAGGTGCGCAGCGAGCTTTTCATTCCCGTGACGTACCAAAAACGATTCTTTCGAGGTTCGTGGGCGGGCAAAGGCTCGGTGGGCAGACGCCGCAGCAGCGGTTCACCCTGCGCGCGCCTCAGTCACGATGCCGTGAAGCTGCTCCGCCACGGACTGAGCCTGCCGCTCGGCGACGTTGGCAAAGCCGACCAGAAGGCCATCCTGCAGATCCGGTCGGTCGGTCAGGATGCGCATCGGTATGCTGCCCAGCGCCTGGCCGCTGTTCCAGGCCATGTCCGCCAGCCTGCCCAGGCCGCCATCGATCCGCAGCAAGAGATGGAGCCCTCCCGCGCCCTGCTCAACCCGTGCCCGCCGGCCGAACCGCGTGGAGAGGGCCGCGGCCAGCGCCGCGCGCCGGCTGCGATAGGCGGTGCGCATCTTCTTGATGTGCCGCGCAAAATGACCCTCATTTAAAAATTCGGCGGTTACCGCCTGCTCCAGCGCGGAGCGCCCCCCGTCGAGAAAACGCATCAGCAGCCGGAAGCGATCGATTTCGGATGACGGCACGACCAGATAGCCCAGCCGTAGGCTGGGGAAGAGCGTCTTGCTGAACGTGCCAGTGTAGAAAACCCGGCCAGAGCGATCGAGACTCTTGAGCGCCGGCAGGGGGCGGCCCTGATAGCGGAACTCACCGTCGAAATCGTCCTCCAGGACCCAGGCGTCCGTGCGGGCCGCCCAATCGAGCAATTGCAGCCTTCGGCCCAGCGACATTGCCACCCCCATCGGGAATTGATGGGCCGGGGCCACGATCGCGCAGCGCGCATTGGGCGCGCGCGCGATGCCCGCCGCCACATCCATCCCTTCCTCATCGACCGGAACGCGGATGGGGCAGGCACCAATCTCCTCCAGGCAGCGGCGGATGGGCGTGTAGCCCGGATCTTCCACCCAGGCCTTGCCGCCCGCCGGAAGCATGGCTTGCGCGACCAGGCCGAGCGCGGACTGGAACCCGCCCGTGATCACCACTTCGTCCGCCGTGCAGGTTACGCCGCGCGACACGCTCAAATAGGCGGCGAGCGCTTCACGCAATTTCGGGCTGCCCTGTGGGTCGGGGTAGGTCATGTCGGCGCGGCCCAGGCTGCGCACATGCCGCCGCACGAGCTGGGTCCATACCTTGCGCGGGAACAGGTCGAAGGCGGGGACGCCGGGTGCCAGCGGCAGCAGGCCATGCTGGTAGGTGGCGTTCGGCTGCACCGGCGCCCGGGGGATGTCGGCGGCGATCATCCGCGCGACCTCCCGCGAGACGCGCGTGCCGGTACGACCGTTCGCCTCGACAAAACCTTCCCCAGCGAGGATCGCATAGGCGAGATCGACGGTTCCGCGGGCGACACCAAGTTCCTGTGCATAGGCGCGCGCCGAGGGGAGGCGGTCGCCCGGCTGCAACTGCCCCTCGATTATCGAATCCCGCACCCGGCCGTAAATCTGACGGTAGAGCGCAGCCGGCTGCGCGGAGGCCATATCGTTCATGGCTTAGAAGATTATCGCGAATCGACCGGAATCAAATAGCCAATCCTGCTCGCAGGTTGAGATATCTCACCCTTGGGGGCAGGTTCGGCAATGGCCTAGCCGGTTTGTGGAATTCTGGATCAATCACGTAGCCGATCGGGCGCTCATTGTGACGTGACGGATGGAAGGTGGCGCACCCCTTGGCACCACCGCACTTCCTCCGCCAACTGTCGCGCGGCGGTGCTCCCCCAATCCTGCCGCGCGGCACTTTTGAGGCGCGGCGCAAATGACGGTGCAGTGTATCGGTCCGGCTTGTTGGCCCCGCATCCGCCCCTGGCAGGATGCCAGGTCAGCCGCCGCCGATCCCCTGGCCCCCGCTGTACGGCGTCTTCTGCCGGGAGGCATGGTTGCCCGCGCGCAATGCGTGGAATCCGCCTTGTTGCTGGTTATCGATGGCGAGCTTCAGCTTTCCTCCTACCGGGGCCGCGAACGATTGAAACGCGGCGTGCTGGCGGTTCGGCCGACCTTCGATTGCCGGGCGCTTGGCGCGGGAGAGGGCGGGGCGGTGTGGCTGCAACTCCCCTGGCGCAGGGATTGGTCGCTGGGGGCGACGCACGCCGTGGCCGACGTGGATGATTTGCTGTTGCGCGCGGGCCATGACCCGAGCGACGCGCTAGGCCGGGCCGAGCGGATCATCGCCGAGACGCCCTCGCTGCCGCCGCTTCGGCCGCATTGGATCGACGATCTTACCAGCGCGATGCTGGCGGATCCGCATCTGAGCATCTCGCGCTGGGCGCGCTCGCACCGTGTTTCGCGGGAGGGCGCGGCACGCGCCTTTCGCGCGGCCTATGCGGTCAGTCCGGCCCGTTTCCGGCTCGAACTGCGCGCCAGGCGTGCGTGGGCGCGGATCGTATCCGGTAAGGACCCGCTGTCGCTTATTGCGCTGGAGACAGGGTTTGCTGATCAATCGCACATGACGCGGTCGGTCGGCTGGCTTACCGGGCGGTCCCCATCGGCGTGGCGCCGCGGCGACTGACCCGAGGTCGGCGGGGCCGCCCTGGCCATTGCGGGCTTGGCAGGCATCCGCGAACGATCCTATCCCAAGGTATGGGCACCAATGCATTGCTAAAGCGGATCGGCGCAAACGGTGAGGGTTGGGGCAGATCGTTGCGCGTCGGCCTCAGCGGATTGTTTGCGTGTGCATGGGCCGTCTCTCTGTTCGTCCCAGTCGTCCGGGACACCCATGTTGCAGGTTTCAGGGGTTATGTCGCGCTGCTCGCCGGATGGCTCGCGATATTCAGTTTCCAATTCGGCTGGTTCGCCAACCCCGTCCTCGGCTTCGCGCTAGTCCGGCTCGTCGGCGGAAGGCCGGGCGCGCGTCTCGATATGGTGGTCGCACTCGCGCTGTTGCTGCTAGCTTTCGATGCGTGCTTCTGGAGCCGGATGTATGGCGACGGCCGCCCGATTGCCTTCGACCAGTTCGGCCCTGGCTACGTTCTTTGGCTGTTCGCAACCTGCGGCGCCGGGATCACCCTTTTGATCAGCGCCGCGATGCGATGGCGTTCCGAACGGGACCTGGGCCTAGAGATGTGATGTGCCGAGGACGAAATCGCTCTGGTCCACCAGGCTTGCTGTGATCCCATCCAGCTTCACGGCAGCATCCGAACCGGCGCTGATCGTGTAGAACAGATAAGTATCGTTCCCGACCTGAAGGGCGGCCGCCTCCCCGGTCGCGTTCCCGAACACGGCCTGGGCATAGGCGGCCGCGCTCGCCTCGTCGCTGAAGCTGGTGCTTGCATGGAGTACCTGCGGCAACCCGCCCCCGGCATCCATGTGCAACTTGTCCGCGCCGCGGGTGAAATCGACGATTTCGTCCCAACTGGCATGATTGCTGTTGCCGCCCAGCACGAACAGGTCGCTGCCGGCGCCGCCGGTCATCTTGTCGATGCCCGACCCGGCCCGGATCACATCGTTGCCGACCTCTCCGAAGCTCTGGTTGTTGCCGCCGGACGCGTTGATCGTGTCGTTGCCCTGGCCGCCGTGGATGTCGTTATTACCGCCATCCACCATCAGCGTATCGTCACCCAGGTTGCCGTTCAGGTGATTGTTGCCGTTGCCGGTCACGTGGATCGTGTCGTTGCCCTGGCCGCCGTACAGACGGTTCGATCCCGTGCTCGCGTTGATCGTGTCGTCGCCCGCATTGCCATTGACATAATTGCTGCCGCCGCCGGTATCGATCAGGTCGGCGCCGTCGGTCGAGCCCTGCGTGCTGGACAGCAGGTTGCCGTAGATATGGTCGTTCCCCGCGCCGCCGGTGATCGTGTCGCCGCTGCCGCCGCCCATCAGTACGTCGCCGTCGTCGTTGGCAGTGACCTTGTCTCCCGCAGTGCCGCCGATCAGCGTGTCGATCCTGGTGTTGAACGCGATGCCGATATTGCCGACCAGGCCCGCGACGCTGCTGAACGTGCCGGGATGAAGGTCGACCGTGCTGCCAATTGAAAAGCCCGACAGGTCGAGCTTGTTGTTCAGCCCGGTGTCGAACAAGGTGACCACCGGCTTGGTGTTGATGGTGAAGTCGAAGAACTGCGCGATATCGCCGGCGATATTGGTGTTGAAGCCGAACGTCTGCCCGCCCGACAAGGGGCCTCCCACCGGCGCGCCATAAATCCGCTGCGCCGCCAGGATATCCAGCATCATCGGCGTGATCGAAGATCGCGCATAGCCGCCGGATGACCCCCAGACGAAGCTGCTGCTGTAATGCGGCGCCTCATTATAGGACATGATCGAATAAGCGGTGTTGTCGTAAGCGGTCAGCTGGGGCGAATTGTCGGTAGTGCCGTCATTATAAGCCCCGGCATGGCCCAGCCCGATAACGTGACCGATCTCGTGCAGGACCGTCTGCCACGGATAGCCGCCGGCGACCGAGAAGGCTGACCCGATTGGGCCGAAGCCGCCCACCGACGTATCGATCGTGATCGATCCACTCTGCGCGCTGCCCAGCCTGGTGGATCCGATATCGCCTGTGTCGAGGAAAGTGACACCGCCCTGGGCCTGGCCATCGGCCGAGCGGGCGATCACCACGTCCGCGGTCGCCACGTCGGTGATCAGATTGAACGTGATATTGGCCTCGGCAGACCATAGATGCATCGACGCGTTGAAGGCCGCCTTCTCGCTGTCGGTCCAATGGGAATCGGGGTTGAAAGCGACCGTGAGCGAACCCGCGGTGCCCGCTTTCGTCTGACCCCATTTCGCTTCGTAGCTGACATTATTGTAGGTTGCCGGATCATTGTCCGCCCACGTCCAGAAGCTTTTCGCGGCAATCGTTCCTTGCGCGGTCACGCCGGAGATGAACGAAACTTCTGCTTCCTGATCGGCATTAATATTGGCCACGCCTGGTCCTCTCACGCGGCTGCCTTATCGCAGCGCCGCGGTACACGCCGCTCATCGGGCAACATACACTAAACACAATCCAACCTTAGCAGATACTTAACGGCAACAATGAGCCGGACTAAAATAGCTCCCCGATAGCTACCGGCATCATTGCCGTCGCGTCCACACAGTCCTCCGCGAGCGGGCGACTTTTATAACCGATATGGAGGTCCGAAGCCGCTCCCATCCCCGCGACGACCCCTTGGCGCAGTTGGGAAACCCAACGGCGCGGTTGCGATTTATATCGTGAAACGATATATATGTTGCGGCGCAACAGAGAAGGAAATCATGGCTCAGCCCCAACCGATGGGCGCATTCGTCACGCGCCAGCCCCGTCTTGCCGATCACAGCGCCGACCGGCGGATGATCCTTCTGGCAGGGATGGCGCTGGTCGTGGGCACGGGCGGCGCGGGCGCGGCGTGGCTGTTGCTGAAACTGATCTCGCTCGTCACTAACCTTGCCTGGTATGGCCGGCTGTCCGCTGGTTCAGCGTCGATCTCCGATGCCGCCGGCGGGGCGGGCACGGTGCTTATCCCCGTCGCCGGCAGCCTCTTGATCGGTCTGATGGCGCGGTTCGGATCGCCCAAGATACGCGGACACGGCATTCCCGAAGCGATCGAGGCGATCCTTTATGGGCAAAGCCGGCTCTCGCTTAAGGTCGCGCTGCTCAAGCCGCTCTCATCCGCCATTTCGATCGGGTCGGGCGGGCCCTTCGGCGCGGAGGGGCCGATCATCATGACGGGCGGGGCGATCGGCTCGCTCTTCGCGCAATGTTTCAGGTTGAGCGGGGCCGAACGCAAAACCCTGCTCGTCGCGGGCGCAGCGGCCGGGATGACCGCGATCTTCGGAACCCCGGTCGCGGCGATGCTGCTCGCGATCGAGGTGATGTTGTTCGAATGGAAACCGCGCAGCTTTGTCCCGGTGGTGGCCAGCGCGCTTACCGCCAGTGCTTGCCGGCCGCTGCTTATCGGTAGCGGCCCGCTTTTTCCTTTTACCGGCGCGGTGCCGGCTTATGTCTGGCTTCTGCCGGCAGCAGCAATCGTCGGCCTCGCCTCCGGCGTCATAGCCTCCCTGCTATCGGCAGCTTTGTATCGGCTGGAGGACGGCTTCCATCGCCTCCCGATCCACTGGATGTGGTGGCCGGCGCTCGCGGCGGTCGTGGTCGGGCTGGGGGGCTTGGTCGACCCCCGCGTGCTCGGCGCGGGCTATGGCAATATCCAGGCCTTGTTGGATGGGGATTGGGCGCTGAAGGCGATCCTGCTCCTGCTCGTTGTCAAGGCGATCGTGTGGCTCGCGGCCCTATCGTCGGGCACTTCGGGTGGCATCCTCGCGCCGATTCTTACCATCGGGGGCGCGTTAGGTGCGGTGATCGGGCTGTGGCTGCCGGGCGGTTCGGGCTTTTGGGCGCTCGCGGGCATGGCCGCAATGATGAGCGCGGGGATGCGCGCGCCGCTGACCGGCGCGGTGTTCGCGGTCGAGCTGTCGGGACGGCTCGACGCGCTTCCGGCGACCGCAGCCGCCGCAGTCGCCGGCTATGCGCTCGCAGTGCTGGTGTTGCGTCGCTCGATCCTGACCGAGAAGGTCGCCCGCCGGGGGCGGCATCTGTCGCAGGAATATGGGGTCGATCCGCTCGCTTTGGTGCGCGTGAGCGAGGTCATGGCGAAGGACCCCGCCACATTGCCGGCCTGGATGCGCACGGCCGAGGCCCTGATCTTCTTCGAGGAAGGCGCGCGCCACCGTTCCTACCCGGTGGTGGACGACAAAGGCCGGCTGATCGGCCTGGTGTCACGCGAGGATGCGCTGCGCTGGCGATCGATCCCACCCGGCGAGGAGGAGACGCTGAACGATCGTATCGCCGACAGGAGCCTAGCCGTTGCCACGCCGGAAATGCCGGCGATCCAGGCGGCCGAGCTGATGATCGCGGAGGAAGTCGGGCGCCTGCCCGTAGTCGATCCCGCCAGCGGCAAGCTGGTCGGCATCCTCGCACGGCGCGATCTCCTCAAGGCGCGCGCCAAGTCGACCGAGCAGGAAACCCGGCGCAAACGCTACGTAAAGCCGCGCATCACCGTGGCGGCCTGAACCCGGGGGCGCTGTTCGGTCACGGTAGATGGCCGCCGGTCAGGCGGCCTCGAACCGGCGGTCGAGCTTGGTGAGCTGGCTGCGGAAGCCTTCGGTCGCCATTCTGGTCCAGTGACCATCGCGATGCGGGTGAACCGTGACCACCATCCGCGCGAAATCGCCCTGGGGCTCGAGATCCACCTCGATCAGGCTTTCATAAGGTTCGATGCCGGGAACGAAATCGATGAGATGCTTCAGCGTCAGTCGGCTGTGCGGCCGGAATTCGTCGAACCACCCACGCGTATTGTGGCTGAGCGGCTGGCCCATATTCTTCATTGCCGCGATCGCTTCGGGAGCGTCCGCGATCATGTCGTACTGAAGCGCGCCGCCGGGCCGCGGCTCCAACTGATGAACCTCGACGCGAAAACCTTCGGGGCCCCACCAGGATTCGAATCCCTCTTTGGTCGCCCATAGCGCCCACAAATCCTCGATCGACGCATTATAGGTTCGCTCGAACAGGATCGGAGTCAAAGGAGTCAAAGGAGCGCTTCCGTTGGCGGGGCATTGGTCGTTCATGGTCATGGCTCCTTCCTGATCTTGTTACGGCGGGTTCGCTCGAGCGCGGTGCCGAAGCGGTCGAGGCGCGCCTCCCAAAGCGCGTGGTAGCTGGCCAGCCAGGTCTCGAGTTCGCGAAAGGGTTCCGATCGCAGCGCATAGAAGCGGCGTTGGCCGTCGGGCCGGACCGATACGAACCCGGTTTCGTGCAGGATCCGCAGGTGGCGCGACACGCCCGATTGGTGGATTCCGGCCTGGAGGACGATGTCGTTCACCTGCTGCTCGCCCCGGCGCAACGTCTCCACGATGCGGCGGCGGGTCGGGTCGGCCAGCGTTTCGAACAATTCAGACTGCATGAGCATGTATATTCATGATCATGCATATATTGTCAAGCGGAGCGGGAAAGGCGTTTTCCGGGCAGCAAGCACGTGCCGATTGGGCACAAAAAGCCGCAGCCCGGGGGCCACCGGGCTGCGGCTGCGCATTCCGCTCTGGGCTCAGTGCGGTTTGTGCTTTTTCTTGCCTTTTCCGTCATCCGGGCTGGACGCGGTATCGGGTGCCGGAGCCGGTGCGGTCGCATCCGTTGCCGGCGCCTGGGGCGCTGCCGCGCCCGGCTGGGCGTCGGCGGGGGCTGGCGCGGGTGCGGGGGCTGGCGCGGGGGCTGCCGTCGTCGTGTCCGGCGTGGCCGGAGCAGTCTGGGCGCCGGCCGCTCCCGCAAGGGCCATCAAAGCCGTGCCGGCAATCATCAGACGAACCATGGTCTTTCTCTCCTGTGGTTGAGGACCGACCCGACAATGCGTTGATCGGAAACGATTCTGCCAGCCGAGGCCGCGTCGGCCCGCGGTGCGGCTGCAACGGCCTGTCGTCATTCGTGCGTGGTTTGGGGCGGGCCGAGAAACCTGAAAACGAAATTACGCCGCGCGGATTGCGGGTTGGGCCCCGATCGCGGCCAATAAGGCGTCGCACGAGGCCGGCTTTCGCAGGATCGTGACTCCGGCGGCCGCGAGCGCGGCGACATCCAGATCCTCTTCCGATGCTGCAAGCACGACGATATGGGCGTGGCCCGCAGCGGCCAGGATTGCGCTCAGCCGGTCCCCAGCAACGTTCGCCTGGATGATGACATGCGCCCGCGCCGCCGATTGCAAAGCGATGAGCAATGCGTCGACATCGCCAACAGCTTCGATCTCGCCGACCGTGGCGGAAAGGGCGCTCGCGACGACGCGCTGAGTCAACGGATTGGGCTCAAGCAGCAGTATCGGCGCGACGTCGGCGCGCCGTGCCAGCGCCAGGTCTTCCGTCGCCGCGACGAGGCGGAGCGGCAGCGAGAGCGTGAAGGTGGCCCCTTCGCCGGCCTCGCTCTCGACTGTCACCGCGCCCTCCATCGCGTCCGCCAGGTTGCGGCAAATGGCGAGCCCGAGGCCGGTGCCGCCATAGCGGCGCGCGGTGCTCGTGTCGGCTTGCTGGAACTTCTCAAAGATCATCTCGTGTTGTGCGGCGGCGATGCCGATGCCGGTGTCGGTTACGGCAATCTCCAGCCTTTCGTTCTTCGCGCGCGCGCGAAGCGTGACGCCGCCCGTTTCGGTGAACTTGATCGCGTTCGACAGCAGGTTGAAGACGATCTGGCGCAGCCGGTCCTCATCTTCCTCGATCAGCGTCGGGCACTGATCGAGGTCGAGCGTGAAGCCGAGGCCCTTTTCCTCCGCCTTGACGCGCCACAGGCTTGCCGCGTCCCGAAGCATATCATGCAGGCGGAGGTGCGTGCGGTTCATCGCGAGCTTGCCGGTCTCCATCTTCGACAGGTCGAGGATGTCGTCGACCAGCGCGCGCATCGTTTCGCCCGCGCCGTACACCGTCCGGATCTTGGTCCTGAGCGCGGCATCGATCGAACGGTCGGCCAGCATGACCTGCGTCATGCCGAGAATGCCGTTCAACGGCGTGCGTATTTCATGGCTGGTCATCGCCAGGAAGTCGGACTTCGCTTGCAGCGCCCGGGTCAGCTGGCGGTTGGCGTCGCGCGTCTCATTCCGGCTGCGGCGCAGCGACAACATGCCAAGCAGCATCAGGCCCGCGATCAGTGTCACTGCGGTCGCGACGATACGCAGCACCATTTCATGGAGCCGGGCCCGATTGGCCTGCAACTGCGCGATCCGCAGATTCTGGTTCGAAAAGTCGAAGCGCGCCGCCATCAGCGCGGCATTGGTGGAGGCGGCGAGCGCCCGGACATTGTCGTCCAGCCGCTTCCAGGCACGCAAATGCGCCAAAGCCAGTTCCGGCTTGCCCGACCGGCTATAGATATCGGCAGCCGCCTTGTGGAAATCCCGATAGGGAAGTGGGCTGTCGCTGAGGTCGACGCCGGCGAAGGTCCGCCCGATCAGGCGCTGGGCCTCGGCCGTCTCACCCCGTTTCATCGCGACCTCAGCCAGCACGCCCAGCGCGAACGGCCTCTCGTCCGCCGCCTCGCGGGCGCGGGTGAGCGCGAGTGCCTGGCGGGCAAGTTTTTCCGCCCGGTTCGTATCGCCGGCCAGGAGCCGGGTCGTTGCCATGTTGGTCAGGATATTGGCCTGCAGCAAAGGACTCTGCACTTGGCGCGCGGCGGCCAAAGCGGTCGTATATTGTGCTTCTGCCGCGCGATAGCGTCCCAGCAGGCGCAGCGTTTCGCCAACATTGTTATAGGCCGCGATCGCGAAGGCCGGGTCGCCATGATAGACCTCGGTCGCCTGCGCATAATAGCGCAACGATCGTTCGGTATCGCCCGCATCCTGATAGATTCCCGCGATATTCTGGAGCGCCTTGGCCTGGCCACGTTGCTCGCCTGCGCCCCGGTACAGCAAGAAGGCGCGCTGGAAATCGGCAAGCGCGGGGGCGATCGCGCTCCGTGTTTCCTCGACCCATCCGCGCGAGAGCAAAAGATCGCCATGCAGGCGGTCGGCAGGCGCAACCCGGACAACCGTGGCAAGCGCTTTCTCCAGGATGGGCAGCGCGCGCTCGCCTTCGTCAAGCCGCGACAGGGCTTCCCCCTGCAGCCATTGGGCGCGTGCCATCCCGAGCGCAGCCATTGCCCCGGCGGGCAGCGCGGTGGCCCGAGTTTCGGCCTTGCGCGCGAGCTGGAGCGCCTTGCCGGGATCTTCCATCATCACGCTTTTGGCCGTGGCGATGGCCTCGTCATAATCGGATTGCGGCGTGGCGGCGGCGCGCGTGGTGAGCAGCGCCAGGGCGAGGACCGTGATCGCCTTCCTCATGCCGACCCGCGAAAGGGCGGCGAAACAAATCTGCAAGACGCCGCCTCCCCGCGATCGGCGGCTCGCCCGCCTATCAATTCAAGGAACGGCGATTTTGCCCTCACGTTTAGGCGACGACGCACCTCTGGCGGCCGAAAATCATTGTTTTCCCGCAGGAAACGGATTGGGCGCCGGCATGGCTGCCCGGGCGTGCCGTCAGAAAGCGAGGCGAAGCTGCACGCCACCGCTATAGCCGATGCTATTGGTCGCGATCAGTTGCGCGTCGCGGTCGACCCGGCCGAACAGGCTGAATTCGCCTTTACCCTTGGGCAGGGACAGCCCGTAAGTTGCTTGTCCTGCCAGCGGCAGCCGACCGCGGGGCGCAAAGGCCTGGTCGATAATGCCGATTGCGCCGGTCGCGCGGTCGACCACGCCCACGCTGGAATAGGTAAGGTGGCCGCCGATCGTGTGCAGCGGGCTCGCCAGCGTCAGCCGCAGCTCGTCCCGGCGGGCCAGCAACCGCGACTTGATCAGCGCGAGCTCGGCCGATGCGCTGGTCAGCCCGTTGGCGCGGATTTGTCCCGCATCGGCGCGGGTGCGCGCGATCGTTCCGGTGCCGGCGACCGCCCAGGTGTTTCCGATCGCCAGATCGAAGCCCGCGCTGGCGCCGTCGGTTATGGATCCGCCTTGCAGGTCGCCGCGATCGAGCGACTGGATGCCAAGCAGCGCCGCATCCTCGTGCAAATGGGTGAATCCCGCCCGCGCGGTCAGGCCGCGGCCGACGCGATAGGCCAGGCTCAGCGTCTGGGCCTGCGCGGCATAGCGGTTCACCCAGTCGCCGGCCGTGGCGCGATCGATGCCGAAGGCGGAAAGGTTGCGCCTGCTCACGCGGTCGGTCGTCCCGAAGCCGATCGTCAGGCCGTCGGCAAGGATCGCCCGACCGCTCATATAGGCGCCGCCCGAGGCCAGGCCGAGCAGCGGGTTCGCACCGCCCTGCCCGAGATCGTAATCGCTGCGGAAGGCGAAGCCCGCGCTGCCGTCCAGGGCAGAGGCGCCATTGCCATAGCCGAAGGCGAAGCTGGCTTTCTCCCCGACCAGCACGGCATCCATATCATAGCGCGCCGAGCGCATCCGGAAGGCATTGCCGATCTGGGCCGGGGTGACGCTGACGCGTAGCTGCATTCCCGCCAATTTCCCCGCAGGCACTGTCGAACGAGCAAAGCCGGAGACCAGGGTCTCGTCCTCGGGATAGGCCCCGCCAAGGCCGGCGAAATGGCTCGCCTGCGATCGCAGCGCCATCGTCAGATAGGATTGATAGGCTTGCCCGCCAGCGGCGGTGGAGACGTTGAGCCCGACCAGCCTGGACGAAAGCGGGATCTGGAAATCGCGATAGGTGGCGCCGATCGTTTCGAACGCGCTGTACCACAGGCCGGACGCGTCCCATGAGGATTGCGTGCCGGTACCGATTTGCGCCACTACCGTTGAAAGCGGGATCGGCGTGGATGCCGCGCGCGCGTTGCGGCCTTGCTGATAATAGACCAGCTTGGTCCAATCGAGCGGGGCCTGCGAGGCGGCGATATTGAGTTCGCCCACGCCATAAACCGGATCAGCGCCGGGGTGACCGCCCTTGGGCGTCGCCGATTTGAGGATGATCTGCGCGGTTTCGTCCGGGTAATTGGAAAGCCACGGCCAGCGGTTCTGCAGCAGGGCGATCGCACCCGATACGAGGGGTGCCGCGAGCGATGTGCCCGACTGCCGCACATGCCCGCCCAGGCCGTCCGAGACGAGGATCAGCTCGCCCGGCGCCACGATGAAATGATATTTGAGCTTGTTGGCCTCGGAGCAAGTCGCGGTCCCGGTCGGAAGCAGGCAGGCCTCCCCGGGCCGGTTCGAGAAATTGGAAATGGTGCCGTCCGCACCGACAGATCCCACGATGATCAGCGTCGGATTGGTCGCGAAATTCCAGGGCACGTTCTGCGTCTGGGTCACGCCGTCATTGCCGGCGGCGACGACCAGGTCATGGCCATGCGCGCCGGCAGACTGAAGCGCGTCGTTCCAGCCGGGATGAAGCGTCCAGCCTGGTACACCCAGGCTGGCGTTGAGCACGCCGGTCGGCACCAGCTGGCCGTAGAACATCGTGTTTGCGAGCGTCCGGATGCCCTGGCTTACATCGGCCCAGTTGGTCGTGTTCGTGTCATCATAGGGATCGTAGACCAGCACCCGGCCTGAGCCCTGCGGCATCACGCCCTGGACGCCCGAGCCGTCGGTCGCGCCGATCAGCAGGCTGCCGACAGCCGCACCATGGCCGTCGGCGAAGACGGTGCTACCATATTGCGTGACCTGGTTCGAAACATGGCGCCCGTTGGCGATCACGAAATCGATCATGCCTATGGTCGGCGTCGCCAATATCCCGGCGGGACGGCCTCCCTGGGTCTGCGCGAGCAACGGGCTCCAGCCGACCTGCGCCATCCACCAGTCCACATGCGCCGTGCCGGCATAGTCCATCAATTTGTCGTAGAGATTGAGAAACAGCATCGCGCGCTGCGAGGGGTCGCTGTTGAGCAGGCTTGCCGGGTTGATCGATCCGTCGGCGTTGAGGGTGATGCCGGCGATGACGAGTTGCTGCTGGATCAGCTCAAGCGCGTCGCCGGCTCCATTCCGCTGCACATAGGGCGCCCAGAAGGCAGAGGTCGGTTGGACAAGCCCGTTCTGGAGCTTGGCTGCGACGGCTGCCGCGTCGCTCAGGCTAGCTGCCGCGTTCCACTGCGCGAGGATCGGCGTCCAACTGCTGAACTCGCTCTTCCAGAAGGTCCCGACCGCCGCGTAGCTCAGCCCGTTTGGGCCGAGCAGATAGGGATTGTTCTGGCCCCAGAACGCATCGTACCGACTGGTCGCGAAAAAGTCCTGGCTGGCCGGGTCCGTCGACGGGGCGAACGGGTTTATTCCATTCCAATAGGCCGTGATGTCGCCCCAGAAAGGATTGATCTTGCCGTAGAACGGGTTGATCTTCCCGTAGAAGGGATTGATCTTGCCGTAGGTGGCGTTCACGTCGCCGTAAAAAGGGTTGATCTTGCCATAGAGCGGGCTGACGTCGCCCTGGACCGGACTGATCGGGCCGCCGGCTCGGGCCGGGCTCGCCACCACCAGCGCCATCGCGCAGGATGTCAGCGCCATCGCGCCGAATTTTCCAAGCCCTACAACCATATACACCCCCTCCGCTTTACATGCGGCTGATCTGAAGGGATGGGACGGCCGCGATTGCGGAACCGCCAAGGGATATGGGCAATGAGCGCTTAACCAGCGCGCCCGTCCGCATGTCCTGGATGCCCCGACATTTGGGCTGGGTTGTATCGCCTGTACGCGGCGAAGGTTGCCAAAATTTAACGTGGGTCAGTGGAAACGTATCGGGACCCGAAACGGTTTAAGGGGCATGTACGAAAAGCCGATCTTGGAACGCGCCTTCGAATTGGCACGCAGCGGCGAATATCCGCGCGTAAAGGAACTTGAGAAAGCCCTGTCCAAAGAAGGCTATTCCAAAGGCGATCCGCACATCCATAGTCCCAGCGTGCGGAAGCAACTTCGGTTTATCTGCCTGTCGGCACGGAGCCTTGAGCAAGCCTGACGGCGGCCCTGAAAATAACTGTTATATTACTGAAAAGCTGATCTGCCGTTCGCGGAACAAGCGGGCGGGCGACCGGTTTGGCCTGCCTGGCATATGGCTGGGGATACCGTCTGGTGCAGCCGGGCGGAGTTCTGTTCACAGACCTGCCGGGGAGGTGCGTGGGGCGCGCCTCGCTTGTGACGGAAGGCTTTGTATGACAGCGTACCGGCATGAGCTTCACGAGGGTCAGATGAGCGCCGCGCAGCCGGCCGGCGGATGTCGATGACGTTGCTCACCACCCTTTCGCCGGCCAACGAGGGTCACCCGGACAGCGCGGAATCGCGTTTCGGGTTGCTGCGCTTCGAGCTGGTCGCTTTCCTCCTGATTGTGGCGACCTTCGCTGCGGTTTTGCTCAAGGATGTGGTGGTAGACCGCGAGTTCGCGATCCACCAGGCTACGCTCTCGCGTTACAGCCGATATTGGTATGCCGACAATTCCGGCAGCGGCACATCGACCATTACGGCTGACCGGACTGATCCGCTGGCCTGGCGCTGCCGGCTTACAGCGGTCTTTCCCAATCCCTATTGCGGTATGGGCATCATGATCGACGTGGGCCACCGCGGCGCGGGGCGCGACTTTTCCAAATTCGAAAAGGCCACGCTGGATCTCGATTATCGTGGGCCGGCCAGATATTTGAAGCTCACCCTCAAGAATTGGGGCGGGGCTTATGCCAATCCGGCACAGGCCGACAGCACCAAGCCCAACGTGATCGAATTCCGGGTTCACCAGGGCCACAACCGGGTCACGCTCAACCTGCGCGATGCCGCGATCGAACAATGGTGGATCAACCTTCATTCCTATCCCGACGCGGGCAAGCCGGAGCTTGGCAATGTGGTCGCGATCGACATCCAGACCGGCACCGCCGCCCCGCCAGGCGATTATGCGATCAAGCTAGACCGGATCGCGGTTGGCGGGCGCGCGATCACGCCTGAACATTGGTACCTGCTGCTGCTTGGATGCTGGACAGGCTTCACCGCGCTCTACCTTGTGCATCGCGTCTGGCGGATGCGGCAGGACCATGTCCGGCGCCAGAGGCTGCTTATCGCCGAAGGCCTCCTCCTGCAGCAGGCGCACGATGCCGCCCAGAGCGCCAATGAGGCGAAATCGCGCTTTCTCGCCCATATAAGCCACGAACTGCGGACGCCGTTGAACGCTATTCTCGGTTATGCCCAGATCCTGCGCGTCGCGGAGTTGAGCAATCGCCAGAATGTTGCCGCCCGCACCATTCAGCAGAGCGGCGAGCACCTGCTCGCGCTGATCAACGACCTGCTCGATTTATCCAGGATCGAGGCCGGGAAATTGGAACTGATGCCGCGCCAGGTGGAACTGCGCGCGATCGTGCGCGGCGTCGCGGACATGATCGCGGTGCGCGCTCAGGAAAAGGGGCTGACCTTCCGTTGGCGGGTCGCCACCGACGTGCCGCATGGCCTGATCGCCGACGACAAGGCGTTGCGCCAGGTTCTGCTCAATCTGCTGGGCAATGCGGTAAAGTTCACCGAGGCCGGCGAGGTCGGTCTGGATGTCGATCTGATATCCGCATCAGCCGAACGCGCGGTCCTGCGCTTCGAGGTGCGCGATACCGGCCCCGGCATCCCGCCTGAAAAGCAGGAACTGATCTTCCAGCCGTTCGAACAAGCCAACGATGCCGCTCGAGAGGCTGGAGGGGCCGGGCTCGGCCTCGGAATCAGCCGCCGTATCGTCGAGTTGATGGACGGGCGTCTGTCGGTCGAAAGCGTACCCGGCGCGGGCAGTCTGTTCTGGTTCGAGATTATAGTCGCGTTGGGGGCGCAGGCCGGCCTGCCGCACCATGTCGCCAACGATCGTGGTCAGCCGTCGGTCGCCCAGCCGGCGATGCACGAACCCTGACGGGACTCGCGCCCTTTCTCAGGCGGAAAGGGTAATGGCGACGCCACGCCGACGGCGGCGCATCTGCCCGCCGATCAGCCCGAAACCGCCGACCATCGTCGCCCAGGTCGCGGGTTCCGGCACCGTTCCGATATGGCGGGGCAGGCCGGTCACGAATAGGACGGCATTGGAGCTGGCGCCATAGGCCAGGTGGATCTGGTTGATGCCCTGTGCCGCGTCGAGCACGTAAAAGGCGGTGCTTTCCTTGCCCGGCCCGCCATTGCCGCCGCCATAATGGACCGCGATGATGCTGATGCCGGTCAGTGTCACACCGAAATTGATGTCCTTGCTGCCTTTCAGGCCATTGGCCGACGCGGCCCCGTCCGCAATCTTGCCGTCCCATCCGGTATAGCCAAGCGCCGCCAGGATGTTCTTGTCGGTAATCGCATCGGCCGGCGAACTGCTCAGCAGATTGCCGTCCTTGAAGCCCGTGCAGGCAAGAACGGTCAGGCTGGGCGCGCTGATATCGTTGGGGCCGCAGGCGGGCAGCGTTGGCGCCGGAGCAGGTTTAGTCTTGCCGGCCATGGCCGGGGACGAAAGCCCCAAAATCGTCATAACCGCAAGCGCGGCCACCGCCCGAATACGCACCGACATTCCCCCACACGCGCTCAACAGAAGCGCAATGCTGCAATGCACCCATTATTCCGCGACCGCAATGTCATAAGATGGTTAAAAGTGTTAAATTTCAGGAAACCTGCGCTCCAACGGCGGCGGCCGCTATTCTCTCGCTCTGGGGCGTGGGAATAGTCGGGCCGCCGGAAGTGCCGCCGCGTTACCAGCGATGCCGGTATCCACCCCGATAGCCGCCATGGAAGCCGGGACGGCCCCAGCCATAATGGCGATAGTAGAACGTATGATACGGATAAGGCCGGTAATTCCAGCGCCCGCCGACGAACACCCACGGCCGGTACCAGCCTGGCGCGGCATAATAATAGCCCTGGCCATAACCGTCATAGGCGAAGGCGGGCGCGTCGCGGCGCACCACATAGCCGGGAGGGCATCCTGGGCTGGTCGCATTGTCGGCCGCGCTGCCCGCGGCACCGCCTACGGCGGCACCGGCGATGCCTCCCATCAGCGCACCCGCGCCGCGATCGTGACGGCCCGCGACGCTCGACCCGAGCAGCGCCCCGAACAATCCGCCGATCACGGCACCGCCCGCGGTATTGCCGGTTGATTTCACGCAGTAACGCTGCGCCCAATCCTCGGTATAGGCTTCGTAGCGGCGATCCGCCTCGGTATCGGGGGTGTAAGCTGAGTCCGCACTGTAGCCCGGGGGCGGTGGCGGCGGCTGGGTGCCGTCATAATCCTGCGGCGGGGGCGGCGGTGCGGTGTCGTCATAGCCGCCCTGACCGTCGTCATTGTCCTGGTCGCGATAGTCTTGCGGCGGCTGGTCGCCGCCCTGGTTCGCGCGCGCGGCGTCGGCGCGGCCGGCCTGATAGCCGCGGTCATAATCGCTTTGCCCGCTGCTTTGCGCCGCCGCCGCGGACGTCAGCAAGGGGGAAGCGGCTGCAATCAGGCCCGCAGCCAGGGAAACAGCTTTGAAACGCATCGGCGCAATCCTCTCAGGAACATGCCAGAGGCTACGCGTCCGCTCGTGAACCCAGACTGACGCGTCCGTTTATGGAGGATGCAGACTCAAACGTTCGGTCGGGAGCCGCCCACGGCTAGCCCACGTCGCGCACCGCGACCTGTCCGCCGGCGCCGAAGAAGATCATCCGGTTGCGCTTCTTGTCATCGATCCAGCCTTTGACGCGGATACGGTCGGGACCGTCGCCGCAATAAGGCGTGACATCGTCGATCGCGGTCAGCGGGGCGAGGCCGCTGCGGATCTCGCTCATCGCGGTGCCAACCAGCGGCTTGCCGTTGACGGTTAGCGCCACAACGGCGTCGCGGCCGATCCCGCGCGCGATGGTGATGGTGCGGGTGGTGCCGTGGCAGGCGAAACTGGTGGTGACGCGCGTCGGCGGGACGAGCGGGTCATGCACGGGCGGATTGTCGAGCAGGCCGCCCATCAATGCGAGGAGAAGCATTTCCGTGTCCTTTCGCGCAAGAAATGGCCTGCCGGCGGGATCGTTCCACAAGAGGAAATGCTTCCATTGTCAATATGATATTACATAATACTTGACCGTCGCCTGCTCCTGCGCTTGCTTCGCTCCCACAGGGGATTCTCTCGCGAAAGAGGGACAGATGAAGGGGATTACAATTATATTGGCCGCTCTGTTCGCGGCCTCCGCGACCGGCGCGTCGGCCAACAGCTTCCAGTTCAATTTCGACGGCGCCCGCTCCTACGGGCGTTGGGGCGCGGAAATCAGCGCGGGCTATCGTTTCCAGGTGGCGATCTTCGATATCACGCCGCTCGCCGGTTCGTTCCTCGCACGGGGCAATAAGGACTATGGGGAACGGCTGGATAGCAACGGCTTCGGACATTGCTTCGGGCCCTCCAATACGATCGTCAACGACCATTATTGCTCCGCCAAGACGCGCGGCTTCGCGGCGCTGGAGGCCGGGGTCAGCATTCCCCTGGCGGCGCGGATCGCCGTCGGCGGGCGCTATATCGGCAGCCAGCTAAAGCCTTACGGCTCGATCGCGGTGCCGATTATCTCGAAGTTCGGACTCAAGGTGAACGGCGGCCCCCATTATGCCGCCGCCGGCCTGAACCTCAGCTTTTAGCGCCAGCCGCGCTCGCGCGCGGCGCGTTCTCCCGCCGCGTCGAGCGGTTCTCCCGCGATCATCGCGGCGATCGCGTCAGCTCGCGCCGGGTCGCTCCCGGCCTGTACATAGTCGCCACCGGGCGCGCTGCCGGGCGCGGCGTAGCGTAATGACCAGCCGTTCGCCGTCCGGCAGGCGACGCCGTCCAGATGCGTGGCGGTGAAGCTGCGGCAATAGGCCCCGTCCTGCGCGCGAAAGCTCAACGCTACGCGCACCGGCCCCGGCTCGCCTGAAAGCTGCGTGTCGAGCCTGTGCGCCAGGTCGGGCGCGAGCGCGAGCGCGTCGGCACGGTCGGCCACGCCCGCTGGCCGTTCGACCTGGCCGACGAACAGGCCCACCGCGAGACTGGCGGCTATCGCGCCCGGCACCCACAGCTGCCGCGCCCGCTTCGCGCGTGCGTCGGTGAAGGACACGATTTCCGCGCTCGGCAGCGCGACCGGTTCGTCGGCTATCCCGCCAAAGGCGTCGGCAAAGCGGGCGCGCATCGCGCGATGCGTTTCGGCCAACTCGCGCAGCGTTGGATCCGCCGCGATCGCGCGTTCGGCCCGGGCGGCATCTTCCGGCCCCAGCTCGCCATCGACCCAGGCGATGACCATCGCTTCATCGATCGGTGTTTCGATTGGCTCAGCCATCACTCAGTCCCGCCCAGCATCTTCGCCAATGCCTGTCGGCCGCGCACCAACCGGCTGGTGAGCGTGCCGGCGGGCACCTCCAGTACCTCGGCCGCCTCGGCGTAGGACAGGCCCTCGATCATGACCAGCGCCACCGCCTCGCGCTGCTCGTCGGGCAGGCGATCCATCGCACGCATCAGGAACAGGCGCTCGGCTGTCGCCTCGGCATCGCCCGGCGCGCCGATCGTCTCGGCTTCCTCGGCCGGGGCGATGACCTTGTCGCGGCGCTGTCGGCTGCGCGCCGTATCGATCCACAGATTGCGCATTATGCGATAGGCCCAGGCGTCGAAATTGGTGCCGGGCTGCCACTGCGATCGCGCCTTGAGCGCGCGTTCGGCGGCGCGTTGCGTCAAGTCGTCGGCGTCGGCCGCATCGCGCGTCAGCGCGTGCGCGAAGCGCCGCAGACGTGGCAATATGCGGACCAAAGCGGCTTCGAACGCGTCCAAGGCGGTATTTTGCCTCCATGCGGGATGAAACGATGCGGATGCGACGTTTCATCCATTACCATGGCGAAAGGAAATCCGATGCGTCGTTCCAGGTTCCTTTTCTTGGTTTTATCCGCGGGCCTGGCCGCATCCGCTTCGGGGCAATTGCTGGGCGGTGGCGGACCGGTCGGCGGGCTGACCAGTGCGGTGGGGGGACTGACCTCGGGCGTGTTGGGAAGTCCGGGCCAATCCGGAACGCCGCTGATCGGAGGCCTCCAGGGACCGCTGGGCGGGCTTGGCGATGCGGTGCGCGCTGTGGCACCGTCGGACTTGGTTTCGCTGCGCCGCGCGCGGTTGCAGGCGCTGGTGCGCGACAACCGGCGCACGCTCGATTTCGACGATCAGGGCAATCCCATCCGTCGGGACGAAATTATCGCAATCGGCGCGACGCCGGACATGCTCGCCAAGGCGCAGGCGGCGGGGTTCACGATCGTTCGCAGCGGCACCGTCGAGGGAATCGATATTGCGACGGTCCAGCTCGCCCCGCCGAAGGGCAAGTCGGCGCGCAAGGCGCTGACGCAACTCCGCGCGATCGACCCTGCGGGCAATTATAGTCTCGACCCGATCTACGAACCCGCGCGCGCGCCGCTGGCGCCCGCCGCGGGGGCGGCTGCGGGCGGGGACGCGGGCGGCACCGCCGTGATGGGACTGATCGATGGCGGGGTCGGTCGCCATCCCGCTTTCGACGGCGTGGCGATCGATCAGCGCGGTTTCGCGGGCGACCCCCGCCCGAGCGGGCATGGCACCGCTGTCGCATCGCTCATGGTCGGTCGCACCGGGGCTTTCCGTGGTGCCCTGCCGGGCGCGCCGCTGCTGGTCGCCGACGTTTACGGCGGATCGCCCGCGAACGGGTCGGCGATGGCGATCGTGCGCGCCATGGGCTGGCTCGCCACGCGCGGCGCGCGCGTGATCAACATCAGCCTGGTCGGTCCGCCCAATCCCCTGCTGCAGGCAGGGGTGCGTGCGCTCCAGGCCAAAGGCATCCTCGTTGTCGCCGCGGTCGGCAATGACGGGCCCGCGGCGCCACCGCAATATCCCGCCTCCTATCCCGGCGTGATCGCGGTCACCGGCGTGGATGCGAAGGGCAAGCCCCTGCTCGAAGCGGGCAAGCCGCTTCACCTCGATTTCGCGGCACCGGGCGCGGATATAGCGGGCGCGGTGCCCGGCGGCGGGTGGGAAAGGCTGCGGGGCACGTCCTTTGCGGCCCCCTTTGTCGCCGCCAGCCTTGCAAGGCTCGACCACGGCAATGGTGACGCGGCCGTGACGGCGCTCGCCGCCCAGGCACGTCCCGCCAAGGGTGCGGTCGGCCGGGGCATCGTGTGCGGCGAGTGCGGCGTGGGCCCGAAGGCGGTCGGCCTCAAATAATTTCGCTCCGGTGGGATGAATCGGATTTCCGCCATCGTTGCTCTTGTGACGCCGGGCCAAGTCGCCCGGCCGGAACAAGGAGAACCAAGATGCTATATCCTGTTCGTATCCGCCTGATCGCCGCTACCGCGATCCTGGGCGCCGTGGCCTGCGCGCCGGCTTGCGCGCAGCTGCTCGGAGGGAGCGGCGGACTGGGCGGTGGCCTGACTGGCGCGATTGGGGGCGCTGGTGGCATGGTCAGTGGCACGCTGAACAGCGCCGGTAATCTCGGCGCCAATGGCAGCGGCCCGCTCAGTTCGGCCACCGGATCATTGTCCAACAGCGTAAGCGGTTCGGGCAGCGGCCATGCCAGCAAGTCGGTCGACACGCATTCGGGCAGTGCATCCGCCGATGCGGGTCTCGCCGGCACCGTTTCGCGTAGCACCGACGCGGCGCTTGGCGCGAGCGGGCTAGCCGGCAGCCTCTCCAACAGCGGCACGACCAGCGTCAGCCGCAATGCCAGCACCAGCGCGCAGCTTGTCGGTACCGATCAGATCGCGAGCACGGCGCGTTCGGTCCGCGACACCGCCCGACAGGGCGTGAGTAACGCCCGCGACCAGGCCAGCTCGACCGCGTCCAGCGCACGCGGCACGGCTTCGGGCGCTGCCGGAACGGTGCGCAACGGGGCGGGTAATGCCGCCGGCCAGGTGCGCGGCGCGGCCGCCAATGCGCATGGCAACGGTAATGCCGCAGGGTCGCTCACGGGTGACCTGACGGGCAGCGGCGCCAGCGCTTCGGGCTCGGGTTCGGGCCAGGGCAATGGCGATCTGGCGGGCAGCATCGGCTGACCGCCTAGACCGGGAACGGTGGCTCACCGATGGCGAGCCGCCGTTTCCTCCCGAATCAACCGCCCGACCGTCGCCAGCAATTTGCCCGCCGAATAGGGTTTTTGCAGTATCAGGCTCCCCGGCACGCCCTTTTTCGCCCAGTCCTCCTCACCTTCGCCAGTGACATAGACGACCGGAACGTCGGGCCAGCGTGCCCGTGCCGCACGCGCAATCTCCCATCCGTCGAACGGGCCGGGCAGCCGAATGTCGGTGATCAGCCCGCAGACCGGCTGTGCCAGTGCATCAAGCGCTGAGGCGCTGTGGCGTGCCGCCACGACATGATAGCCTTCATCTTCCAGCGCGGTCTGCGTCGATACCAGCGTCAGCGGCCCATCTTCGACCAGCAGCAGGGGCGGGGATTCTCTACTCATGTACGCAACATCAAGATTACTCATACAAACGCGGGGGCAAGGGTGGCTCTGGGCCGCGGCCCCTTCAACCGCGTGTTCGCAAACTTGAGACAAATATCGCTGATTGCACGACGAACCGATAGCGGACTGCTCCGGTTCCCCTTCGGGTCAACCGCCGGTCTGAAACAGCTCGACCTCCCCATCCTCGATCCGGGCCGCGGTCAGTATCCCGGTCTCATAAGCGCCTGTGTCGAGTCCGATGCGATTGTCATAGATTTCCGGCGAGGCCTCGATCCAGCTGTGGCCATGCACGATCCGCTTTTCGAAGGGCTCGGTCCGATCGAGAAACGGCCCCCTGATCCAGAGCAAATCCTCTGCTCTCTGGCGCGAGAGCGGCACTCCGGGGCGGATTCCGGCATGGACGAAGGCATAGTCGCCCAGCACGACCATCATTTCCAGCTCCTGCAGCACGCGCAGATGCGCGGCGGGCATCAGCTCGAGCAGGTCGTCACGCGCGCGCACCAGTTCCGCCGCATCATGAAAGTCCGCTGGGGGCCGTACGCCGTAGGACAGTAAGGTCGCATCGCCGCCAAAGCCGAGCCAGCCAGTGCCGTCGCACGGGTCCGAAAGGAAAGCGAGGAAGGCGGATTCATGATTGCCCTTGAGCGCGCGCAACTGCAGCCGTCCGTCGCGCCGGATCCAGTCGAGCGCGCTCAGCACGCGCGCCGAATCCGGCCCGCGATCGACATAATCGCCGCACGTAACCAGGATCGGAACGCGTCCGCGCTGGCGATCCAGCGCATCCGCGACGATCCGGGATAGCATCTCGATCAGCAGGTCATACCGGCCGTGGATGTCCCCGATCGCGTAGACCAGCTCGCCCGCTACCCTGGCGGGCGTCCGGTGAAAGCGCGGCCAGTCTCCCGCCGCCGTTTTCGATTGCTGCGCCCGCGTGCTCATCGCCGCGCGCGGCCCGCCTCGGCGCGCAGCTCCTGGGTGAGCAGGGCATAACCGCGGATCAATGCCTGCGGATCGCGATTTGCGCGCCCGCGCAGGCGTTTCCAGTCGCTGCGCACGTCGATCAGCGTATGGCGATCGACGCCCGCGCGCACGGCGGCCTGATAGGCGGCGCGCAGTCGATCATCAGCTGCCATGATCGTACCGTGCAGGCACCAAGCCGTCGTCGCGAAGCGAGGGCAGCGGTCATGACGCGTGGGCCGCACGGAAGCCCGCTTCGGCGCGGCGCTATGACTGAGGGTTGCGACCGGTGGGGTCTCCGCCGCCTTAGGTGGCGGCGCAGCCGGTTGGGGGGCGGCGATAACCGTGGTCCGTGCAGGCAATTTATGAGCGGCTGTCACCGGCGCCTTTGCGGCCGCGCGCGGCGGAGCCTGCCGCGCGACGGGCATCAGGAAGACCAGGCTGGCGATCAGGGCGGCGATTGCCACCGCACCCAGCAAGGCGAACCACAATCGCGACCCACGCCGCTGCCGGACCGCGCCGACCGGTGCTGCCGGATCGGCAACGCGCGTGATCCGCGGCAAGGGGGCAAAGATCGCGTCCAGTTCGGCTGCCACGGATGGGCGGTCCCCGGTACGTGCATCCCGGGCGGTGCGGATACGCGAGGCCATGACGGCAGCAACCCGCCGCCTGGGTGGGGGTTCCGCTCGGGCTGATCAGGCGTTGCGGTTGAGCAGCAGGCCTATCCCGCCTTCGGCGTGGAAGAGGGATCGCGCGGCCTGATACAGACGGTCGGCATCGATCGCGTCGATCAGCCCGGCCGGCTCATCCTCTTCCTCCGATCGGAATTCAGGATAGGGCGGGGGAGGCGGCTCATCGGACAGGTCGTTCTGCGTTGCCGAAACCGGCGCGATGCCGGCCACCACCGTGCGCGCCGCAGCGGCATCGGCGCGCAGCGACGCGGAGCGCATATTGGCGGCGGAGGCGCGGTTCACCTGCATGGTGCCCGATATGGGCCTTCAAGATTAGGACCCGGTTCCGGAAAAGGTTTTATGCGTGATTAAGCATGTGCGGTGCCGGATGGGGAAAATTGTGCCGATTCTCCCGGTGCGAAGGCGCTTCGGATCATGCCATGATCGGCGCGATCCTCGCCTCCAGGATGCGCGCCGCGACGGCGGGATCGAGCCGTACCTGCAAACCGCGCTGACCGCCGTTGATGAAGACATAAGGTTCGTCGATCGCCTTGGCTTCGATCGCGGTCGGCACCTTGCGCATCTGCCCGAACGGGCTGATCCCGCCGACCTTGAAGCCGGTCACGCGTTCGGCATCCGCGGGTTTCATCATTTCCGCCGATTTGCCGCCCAGCGCCGCCGCCAGTTTCTTCATCGCGACCTGTGCGTCCGAAGGCAGGATGGCGCAGGCGGGCTTGCCGTCCAGCAATATCATCAGCGTCTTCAGCACGCGCGCCGGCGGCTCGCCCAGCGCCTCCGCCGCCTGCATCCCGATCCGGTCGGCATCGGGATCGTAATCATAATTATGGACGGTGAAAGCCGCCCCCGCTTTCTCCAGCGCGGCGGTCGCGCGCGTGGCCTTAGCCATTGCCTGACAAGCCCATCAACGCGCGTCCGCCATCAGGCCGATCGCGTCGCGCCGCAACCAGCGCAGGAGCATTAGCACGGCCACCACGGCGAGGCCGCTCGCCAGCCCGATCCATATCCCGACGCCGCCCATATGCTGGTGGAAGCCGAGCCATAGCGAGATGGCGAGGCCCACCACCCAATAACCGAAGGCGGCGAACAGCATCGGGATCTTGGTGTCGTGCAGGCCGCGCAGCATACCCGCACCGACCGCCTGCATCCCGTCCACGATCTGGAAGATCGCGGCGATCGCGAGGAAGGATACGGCAAGGTCCACCACATCGGCATCGGCGCGCGATCGCAGATCGAGGAACAGGCCGATAATCGGTCGCGGCATCGTCCACATCAGAATGGCGGTGCAGGTCATGAAGCCCACACCCATTATCCATGCGGTCCACCCAGCGCGCGTGATTGCCGCCGCGTCGCGCCGCCCCAGCGCAAGGCCAACGCGCACCGTCGCCGCCTGAGACAGGCCCAGCGGCACCATGAAGGTGAAGCTCGCGACCTGGATCGCGATCGCGTGCGCCGCGAGCGCGGCGGTGCCGACGATCCCCATCAGGAAGACGGCGGCGTTGAAGATCGTCACTTCCAGGCCGAGCGTCATCGCGATCGGCGCGCCAAGCCTCCACACGGTCTTGTACCGCCGCCAGTCCGCGCGCCAGAAGCGCCCGAACAGGCGATAACGGCGGAAACGCTTGTGCGTGACGACAACGATCGCCATCCCGCCGAACATCATCGTCTGCGTGATCGAGCTGCCGATCCCGGCGCCGACCAGGCCCATGGCGGGCAGGCCGTGCTTGCCGAAGATCAGGCTGTAATTGATGAAGGCGTTGAACAGGACGCCCAACGCCCCGATCAAAAGCGCCCAGGTAGGTCGTTCGAGGGCCGCGACATAGCCGCGCAATACCAGATAGAAGAGCGCGGGGATGAAGCCCCATTCGATCGCGCGCACAAATCGTGCGGCCTGATGCGCCAGCGCCGGGTCCTGCCCCAGCCAGATCAACAAAGTCTCCGCATGCCACAGGATTAGCATCACCGGGACCGCCATCGTGACCACCGCCCACATCGTCTGGCGGAAGGTGCGGCGAACGTCGCGCACGCTGTGCGGCATCGCCCCGATCTGACGGCTAATCAGCGGCGAGGCGGCGGTGACGAGCCCCATGCCGAAGATCAGGAAGGCGACATAGATATTCGATCCCAAAGCGCCGGCGGCAAGGCTTCGCGGCCCAAGCCAGCCCAGCAGCAGCACGTCGGTCGCCTGGATCGCCGCCTGCGTCAGGTTGGTCAGCACCAATGGGCCCGCCAGCCGCAGGGTCGCAGCGGCCTCCTGGCGCCAGACGCGCGGGCGGGGAGCAATGATTGCGGGCATACGTCCGAATTAGGCGTCCGGACGGATTACGCCAAGCCACAGATCAGACGAAAGCGGTGACAGTCAGACAGGCGTGCGGAGATTGTCGACCCGCGTCGATGCTCCGATCGTGGCGCCCCGGAGGAAGAAGGTTTCATCGATTCGGGGCGGATCGCTGATGCGCGAGCCCCAATTCAGGAACCGTCCCCAAACTATTCGCAAAGATATCGCGGTCGCCCGGCGTGAGGACGCAGAATCTTACTATGGGAGGGTTGCCGTTAACGATCATTCCGGCTTGGCAATGAAGCCGGATGATGTAAACATCTCGTCAACCAAGCTTTAGAAAGGCTTGGCATTGGGGGAGAATGACATGCAAGGATTTCGTTGGATGACTGGCGTGATGATCGCCGGTCTGGCTGCCACCGGTGCGATCGCAGGTGATTATGAGATCACGAGCGGCTCAGCATACAGCGCGGATTACGATTTCGGCGGTATGGGCGGCGGCCGCGGCGTGAGTTTCCTGGCGACCCAGAATTTCACGATCACGTCGATGGGCGCGGACGTTGCATTGCAGCAGGAAGATTCCACGCTCTATAATTTCGAGATTTACAGCAGCGTCGACGGGCATAGCACGGGCGATCTTCTGGCATCGGTGAGCCGGACGCTGGAGGCGGCCGGCGGCTGGCACGATGCGGCAATCAACTTCACTTTCGAAAGCGGCGATTACTACATCATCAATTTCGAGCGCGCAGATCATCAGTGGTTGTACGGCGTCGGCACCCGCTATGCGTGGGAAGGCCCCGACGCCGCGGTCAGCTACGGACCATTCACCGTGGTCGAAGGTTTCGAGGGCGCCTTCCCCAACAACTATAATCCGCTTATCCCTTACATGCGGATGACCAGCGGTGCGGTGCCCGAGCCTGCGAGCTGGGCAATGATGCTGGGTGGCTTCGGTCTGGTTGGTGGCGCGCTGCGCAGCCGGCGGAAGGCCGCCGTCCGCTTCGCCTGAGGCTTCGTACCAACATGCAGGCGCCGCCGGCCCGACGGGGTCGGCGGCGCTTTCTTTTGTGCGGAATACCCCTTTGCTTTTCCGCCGTTCGATAATCGGGCGCCGAGTGAAGAGGATGTGTCGTCGCCAAACTGGCACGGCTCACCGCACCTGTTTGAACCACGCTTACCCAGCTGGCGACCGAGTCCCCGGTTCAGCAGTGGAGGTAAGCATGATTGCCAAGCATGTTCTTTTCGGAATCGGTCTTCTGTCGATGGCCGCGTCGGTGCACGCCCAGTCGAGCAGCGTGACCGACCCGACCGGCGATTTCCTCGCCTCCTATACCGGCCCGCATCAGGCCGACCTCGACGTCACCAGTCTGTCCGTCAGCTATAATGCCAGCACGACCAGCTTTCTGATCCAGAGCACGTTCGCCGGCGCGATCGATCCGTCGCTTCCGGGCTTCTACGTGATCGGCGTCAACACGGGGACCGGAACTGGCCCCTTCGCCTCGATCGGTGCACCCGACGTATTGTTCAACAAGGTGATCGCCGTGCAGAAGGACGGTACCGCCAAGATCGGCGCTACCAGTCTCGCCGCCGGCTCGGTCGTGATCGGCGGCAATGCGTTGAGCGTGATGGTGCCCCTGTCGTTGCTGCCGACGACCGGCTTCCAGCCGAACCGCTACGGGTTCAACATCTGGCCCCGTAGCGGAACCACCGGCGGCCTTGCGGTGATCAGCGATTTCGCGCCCAACAACGCAACGCTGGCCGCGGTGCCCGAGCCCGCAGCCTGGAGCCTGATGGTGGGCGGCTTCGGGCTGATCGGCGCCACGCTCCGCCGGAAACGGCCTAGCCTCAGCGTCGCCTGATCCCCCGCGCTTGCGGCCGCTCCCGGCGGTCACCGGCGGGAGAGGTCGCGGGCGACCGGCGGGCCGGTCCTTCCCCTGGCCCGCCGGTTTCCATCTCCTGCGTATCGTATCCGTGGCATTGTGTTTTTCCCTCCTCTCCGTTCCTTCCCTGAAGCGGGAAATGGAGGCATTCAGCTTGGGGTCATTACGGTGGGCGTTTATTCCCGCCGGGCGCCGGCGTCGTCGTCCGGCGCTGATCTGATGGGAGAGGAAAGATGCGGATCGCATCCATGTTGATCACGGCCGCCCTGCTCGCGGCACCGGCCGTCGCCAAGGGGCCGTCGACCCACGAACGTGGCGAGGCCGAGCTCGCCAAGGTGCTCAAGGGCTATGTGGCGGGGCCGAAAGTGCGTTGCGTCAATCTGAGCGAGATCACCAACCAGACGGTAATCGACGGAACGGCCGTGGTCTTCTGGGGTATGCGCGGCAAGGCATGGGTAAACCGGCCTCAGGGCGCGGAATTCCTGCACGATGACAATATCCTGATCACGAAGCCGTTCGGCGGCCAGAATTGCCGGCTCGACATCGTTCATCAGCGCGACCGCTTCACGCACATGCAGGGCGCCTCGATCGTGTTCAACGATTTCACCCTCTACACGAAGGTGAAGGAGCCCAAACGCTAGGCCGGTTTCAGGCCTTCATCGCCAGGATCATCCGGCCGGCGCCCAGCCGGTCGATGATCCGGCCCACCTGATCCTGCTCGAACGCGAAGCAACCTTCGCTGCGCCCTATCGCGCCCTTGGCGGCGAGCTCAGGATTCACATACCACGCACCATGTACGACGATGCCGCGCGGTTCGGCCTGGTTGTTCTGGGGATCGAGCCCGGCCAGGCGGCGCGAACGGCCATGTGCGCCGAAATAAATGTCCTTGGTAAGATATGCGCCTTCGGACGACGCCTCCGAACCCGGGAGGTTGGAGAAATGCTGAAGCCAGCCGGTATGCGCGGGGTCAGACCCGCGGCCATGGGCCACCAGGAAGCTTTCAAGCTGGCCGTTGTGCAGATCGATCAGGTGAAAGCGCGGCAAGCTGTTGTGCCGACCGAAATCGGCCACGCCGACGATGTCGCGGTTTGGGATACGCCCGGCATGCGCATCCAGCGCGGCGTTGGCGCGTGCGATCAGGCCCTGCCGGCTGGCAGGCGCCAGCAAGGTCCCGGCCCCGGCGCGACCAACCAGCAGGGCGCCCGCGGTCACGGCGGCACCCGCCGTGAGAAATTGTCTGCGATTCATGTTCCCTCCGCTCGCCGTCGATTTAACCCGATTAACCTTAACAACATATTGATTTCATAGGATATTGTAACGGGCCCGATACGGATTGCGGGACTTCGGGGCTTGGGGGTGCGCGCGCGGATCACATGGATGCAAGCCGGGCCGGCGCGGCCATGCGATAGGCGCGACATGGAAATCGGGCGCGCCATCATCGCCCAGGCGCCGGCCGGGCTGTTCGCCGCCATGCTGGCAATTGTGCCCGCGTCCGCTGCACCCCCTGTCGCCTCGCAGGCTTGCGGGCCGCCCGCCTCGGTCGCGGGCGAGGCGCCCGCTATCGCGGCCAACGTCCGCACCGCGGTGATCGACAATTGCCTGACCGTCAGCGGGCCGGAACTGACGGCGCATCAGATCGACACGCGCATGTCGGTCGGGGTCGAGGTCAATGGCAGCGGGCCGTTCCGCTTCCTAGTCGATAGTGGCGCGGATCGCTCGGTCATCGGCGCGGCGCTTGCCAGGCGCCTCAACCTGCCCGCCAGCGAGACCGTGCGCCTGAACGATATAACCGGCGCGATCGACGTCTCGACCTATCTGGTCGATACGCTCAGGATCGGTGATATCGCCACGTTCGCGGTCTCCGCTCCGGCGCTGCCCGAACAATATCTCGGCGCACAGGGGATTGTCGGGGTCGATGCGCTCGCCGACCGGCGCATCATGATGGATTTCCAGAACAATCGGATTACGCTGGAGGACGCCCAAAAGCCGAAACCAGTGACGCCGGGCGAAATCGTCGTGGTCGGGCGGCGCCGCCACGGCCAGCTGATCCTGACCGAGGTGCGCGTCGGCAAGCTGACCGTGTACGCGCTGATCGACACCGGATCGGACATGACGATCGGCAATTTCGCCTTGCTCGAGAAGGTCGCGGGCAGCCGCCACCCCCCGACGAAGGTCGAGATGGTCCTGAACAGCGTCACCGGGCGCAGCGCGTCGGCCATCAGCATCCTGCTGCCCCGCATCGACATTGGCGGGCTGCGCATCACCGATTTGCCGGTGGCCTTTGCCGACGTCGCGCCCTTCGCCTTGTTCGGGCTGGCCGACCGGCCGGCGCTGTTGCTCGGCACCGATGCGCTCAAGGGCCTCAAGCGCATGAGCCTCGACTTCCACCAATACCGGGTGCGCTTTCAGCTGCGCGACAAGAACTGATCCAAGGCTGATATTGGGGCCTGTGGATCGTTCATCCACAAGAAATGGTAAGTGCGGGATTCTCCAGCGCGAATCGCTATGGTATCATCGACCCCAAGGGGAGAGGGGATGAACGCACCTTTTAGCTTGCGGCAGGGCAATATCCTGCTGCTTGCACAGCCCGACAGCTTCAGCGCGTCCTATATCAAGCGGTCGCTGGAGATGGCAGGCGTAAGCGTGGTCGCGCTCGATGGCGCACCCGACGCGGCGCTTGCCGGGCTCGATCCGGCCGAATGGCTCAACTTTTCGGCCTGCATCGCGGTCGATATCGGCAAGGCGATGCTCGACGCGCTGGCGGCGCAGCAGCGCGACATTCCCTTCATATTCGTTGGGGCCGATCCGGGCGACTGGTTTGCCGGCCCCTACAGCTGGCTTTGCCCGCCTTTTGCCGCGTTCCAGGTGATCGAGCTGCTGGGCGACATGGTGGCCGCCGCCACCCGCACGATGCAGTTGGGCGTGGATTTGGCAGCGGCGCGGGGCTGATCGGAAGGTCCCGATTAAGGACCTCGGTTACCGCCAATCGGCAAAAAAAAGAGGCGCCGAAGCGCCCCTTTCTTCGACCAGGATAGAAGCCTCACACCACGCGATTGCGGGCGATCAGCTCCTTATACCAGGCGGCGCTCAGCTTCGGGACGCGCTTCTGCGTGGCGAAATCGACATAATGGATTCCGAAACGCTTCGTGTAGCCGTCGGCCCATTCGAAATTGTCCATCAGGCTCCACAGGAAATAGCCCTTCACCGGATAGCCTTCGGCCGTCGCGCGGTGGAGCGCCGTCAGATAGTTGCGCAGATACATGACGCGGTCGCTGTCATCCACTCGTCCGTTCTCAATCGGATCATCGGCGGAGCAACCGTTTTCTGAGATGTAGAGCGCCTTCGGCCCCCACAATTCGCTCGCCAGGCGCGGCCCCCAATAGAGCGCTTCCGGCCCCACATAGAGCCAGGGCGAAGCCATGCGGGGACTCTGCGAATAATGGGGCAGGATGACATAGCCCTTGGGCGCCGAGGCGTCGGCACGGACGTAATTCGGCGTGTAGATATTGAGCGCGACGAAATCGAGCGGGCTGCCGATGATGGCCATGTCGCCGGCCTGCACCTTGGGCGCGGCGGCGCCCTGCTCCGCCAGGTAGGAATCGAGATATTTGCCTTCCATGATCGCGGTCAGGAACATGGCATTCTCTTCGCGCATCGCCTTCTTGGTTGCGGCGATATGCCCATCCGTCTCGATCGCGGGTGTGAAGATCGTGGTGTTGTCGGCGATGCCGACCTGCAGCGGCCCCTTGCCGTGCGCGCGGATCGCCTGGACGGCGAGGCCGTGCGCGAGCACGCCATGGTGGCGCACCTGATTCACGCCGGCCGGCGGCAGTTGCAAACCCGGCGCATGAATGCCCTGTGCGTGGCTCAGATCGGTGAAGCAGCGAAGCTCGTTGACCGTCATGAAGTTCTTCACGCGATCCGAAAGCTGGCCCGCCATATAGCCCGCATAATCGGCGAAGGCGTAGGATGTGTCGCGGTTCTGCCAGCCGCCGGGAAGGGCCGCGGGCAGATCCCAATGGAACATCGTGACGTAGGGCGTGATGCCGTTCGCGAGGAGATTGTCGATCACCTTGTTGTAATGATCGACGCCCTTCTGGTTGGGCTTGCCCTTGCCGTTGGGGAAGATGCGCGACCAGGCGAGCGACATGCGGTAGGTCGACACACCCAGATTCTTCAGGAGCTGCGCGTCCTCGGCATAGCGGTGATAGCTGTCGCAGGCGACGTCGCCGGTATCGCCATTCGCGACCTTGCCGGGCGTATGCGAGAAAATGTCCCAGTTGGTCTGGCCGCGGCCATCCTCATTCGCGGCGCCCTCGATCTGATAGGCGGCAGTCGCGCAGCCCCATTTGAAGTCCTGCGGGAAGCCGAGGTCGATCGGGGCCGCGCTGGCGGCGATCTTCGCGCCGCCGCCGGAAGCCAATATCGCTCCTGCACCCAAAGCCTTGCCGATCTCGCGGCGGTTATAACCCGACATGCCCCTCTCCTATGATTGCGATGTCATAGTTAGCAGCTTGTGCGCGCAGGGCGAGACCAAATGCGGCGAACCGCAGAGTGACCCGGAAGTCGCACGGTATATCGCGGACTGTGCTCCTCGTCCCCGATCCTGAACCGTTGCTGCCCGCCCCGTTCAGCGAGGGCGCATCCGGCGGCGCGTACATCCCGATTGTCCCGGTAACGGGGCGTGTGAGGAGAGAGAGAATGCGTACCAAATTGGGAATCGCCGCCGCGCTGGCCTTGAGCGCGATCGCGGTGCCCTCGGCCGCCCAGGCCCAGGGTTATTATGGCTATGGCGGCTATGATCATGGCCGGAGCTACGACCGTTATGACCGCCACGAATGGCGCGAGCACCGCCGCTGGGAGCGCGAACGCGCCCGCGAGGCGCGCCGCGCCCACGCCCGGTGGGTGCGCGAGCACCGCGGCCACTACCGCGATTATGCGTGGGACCCGTATCGCTAGGCGATGAACCCGGTGGGGCGGTGGCTCGTTGCCACCCCCCAAAGGGAGGCAGAATCAAAAGAAAGGAACATCATCATGAAGACCCTGCTGATTGCTGCCGGCGCCGCCTCGATGGCGATCGCCGCTCCTGCCTCTGCCCAGAGCGCGCATCACATCCTGCGCGGCGTGGGCGTCGGCGCGGCCGGTGGCCTGATCGCCGGTGCCGTGATTCCCGGATTGTCGATGGGCAATGGCGCGCTGATCGGCGCCGCCGCGGGCGGCCTGTTCAACACGCTGCATCACGGTCACCGCCATTATTACCGGCACAACCGTTATCGCTACGGTTACCGGCATCACCGCTGAGCCGGCCATGCGGCGAAATTAAGGGGCGCCCCGGCGGGGCGCCCCTTTCATTTTGGGTTTCGGCCTTTGCTAAGCGGGCGCCGGATCACGTCCGGCGCCCTTCGCCCTGCATCCGCCTAGCGGCAGCGGATGTCGTTACTTTCGGCGATCGACTTGCCGGCTAGCGCGCCCAGCGCACCGCCGATCAACGTGCCGGCCGCGCGATTGTGGCCGCCGTCCACGATATTGCCGAGAATGCCGCCGGCCGCCGCGCCCACGATCAGGCCGGTCGTGCCGTCGCTGCGCTTGCAATAATAGCGCCCGTCGGAGCCGCGATAGACCTCGTCATTGTCGCTCAGCCGGCGCTCGCGATAGCTGGGGCCGTCGCGATAATAACGCGACGCGTCATAGGTGGTGACGTAATTGCCCGACGAGACATAGCCGCCGCTGCTGCTGCCATAGCCCGACGACCAGCTCTGGCGCTGCCAGCGTATCTGCTGGCTTAGATTGTCGAGCTGGCCCTGGATGTAGTCATAGTCGGCCTGACGGAGCGTGCCGTGGTGGCGATACCGCATCCGGTCCGCCGAACGGCGGATCTGATTGAGCTGATATTGCGCACGCCGGGCCTGACGCTGGGTCAGGCTGCCGTCATCGGCGCCGCGCTGGATACGGCGCTGCAGAAAATCGATCCGTTGATAGGGATCGGCCGGGGCGTCGCGCCAGAAGGCATTGCGATCCCAAGCGCCCGGCTGGGCGGCCGCAGGAAGCGTGCCGACCATCGTCAGCGCGGCTATTGCCGCCATCGGGGCGGCCAGTGCCTTGAGCTTCATCATTCTTCTCCTGTTTGGCCCGTTTTGTTGCGGGCTCGGAAGCGTCCAACCGACCAATTTGGAAAAAGGTGCCATCGCGACATCGGCGGCCGGCGCGTCTTTCTCGCTATGACTGAATGAAGCGCTTGCCGCCCCCGGATTCGCTCCGCCAAAGGGGTGGCGATGACTACCCAGATCGATATGGGCCAAGGCACTGGTGGATCCACCGCCGGGATGGACCTTGAGGAATTGCTGGCGAGCCGCCTGCTCGTCCAGGGCAATTCCGGCTCGGGCAAGTCGCATTTGCTGCGCCGCCTGCTCGAACAAAGCGCCGGGCTGGTGCAGCAGGTGGTGATCGATCCGGAGGGAGATTTCGTCAGCCTCGCGGACCGTTTCGGCCATCTCGTGATCGAGGCGGCGGATTATACTGAGGCCGAGGCCGGAAGCATCGCCGCGCGCGTGCGCGAGCATCGAGTTTCGGTGGTGCTCAATCTGGAAGGGCTGGAGGTCGATGCCCAGCTGCGCTGTGCGGGCACCTTCCTCAATCGGCTGTTCGATGCGCCGCGTGACCAATGGTATCCCGTGCTGGTCGTGGTCGACGAGGCGCAATTGTTCGCGCCCGCCGCCGCCGGCGAGGTGGGGGAGGAAGCGCGTCGTGTGTCGCTGGGCGCCATGACCAACCTCATGTGCCGCGGCCGCAAGCGCGGGCTCGCCGGCGTGATCGCGACCCAGCGGCTCGCAAAGCTCGCCAAGAATGTCGCGGCGGAGGCGTCCAACTTCCTGATGGGCCGTACTTTCCTCGATATCGACATGGCGCGCGCGGCGGATCTGCTCGGCATGGAGCGGCGCCAGGCGGAGCAGATACGCGACCTCGAACGCGGCCAGTTCCTGGCGCTCGGCCCTGCCATCGCGCGACGGCCGCTGCTGGTGCGGATCGGCGCGGTCGATACCGGCGGGCGCGGTGCCGCACCGGAGCTCAAGCCTCTCCCGACGCACGGCGCGCAGGATGCGCAGGCCCTGCTGTTCGACATGCTGGAAGAGGTGCCGCCGACACCCCCACCGCCTCCGCCGGCGGAGCCCGTCGAGCATCTGCTTCAGCGTATCGACGAGGCCGACCCCGATGCCGCCGCGCATGAGGCAGAGACGCCGGCCGACGCGCCCGACATCGGCCCGATCGTCGATGCGGTGCTGCGCGACATCGTTGGTGACGAGGATGCCGAGCATCGCGCGCCCGGCGCCTTGTTCCAGGATTTCGCGATACGCTGCCGGATGCGCGGAGTGGCCAAGCCGCCGCTTTCGCCGACCGATTTCGCGCGGCGGCTCACGCTCGCGCGGGCCGGGCTCTTTGCGGAGGATCTTGCCGACGAAGGCTGGGCGGCGGCGCTACGCCTTTCCGACAGCGTGCCCGAGGACATGCTCGGCGTCTTCATGCTGATCGCGCGCGCTGCCCGCGAAGGCGCGCCCTGCCCGTCGGAGGCGGAGATTGCGCGCGTTTACGGCACCGCCTCGATCGGCCGCGCCCGCCGGTTGCTGGGCTATATGGAGAGCAAGAATTATCTGGCCCTGCGCGTCGATCTGCGCGGGCGCCGGACCGCGGCTATCCCGAGCCTTGGCTGGGCTACCGCGCCCGAGGAGAATGCCGCGGCCTGATCCGCGCCGGGCCAATCCGCTAGTTTAGCAGCCCTGGCTCGCCGCGTCGGTATCCGTCTGGATCAGCAGATTGCTCAATGCGGTCACGATCTGGCCGCTGGCGAAGGGTTTCTGCACCACCAGACTGCGCGGCACGCCCTCGGCGGGCCAGTCCGCCCCGCTATCCCCTGTCATGTAGATAATAGGAAGATCGGGCCGGCTGCGGCGCGCCTGGCGGGCCAGGTCCCATCCGCTCGGCCCCACGCCCAAGCGAATGTCTGTGACCAGGCCCGCCAGGTCTTCCACCCCCCCCGCTCAATAACTCGAGCGCGGCAGAACCGGACGTCACGGCAAGCACGGAAAAGCCGGCCTGCTCCAAAGCATCCTGAAGTGTTTCCAGGATGAGAGGTTCATCCTCAACCAACAACACGGACAAGGACTTACTCAAGGCTAAATACCAGAGCCTAAACTGAAAAGCGGAACGCTAAGCTACTCGAACTAGGATCAGATAGGCGCGCGGCGGTGGGCAAATCTAGCTAGCTAGAAGACCACTATCCGACAGCGTGGCCAGACCCCTATCGGACGGTCAGATTGCAGGCCGCGGTCCGAGAGCCCGGGAACAAAAGAGTCCGGCTGCGGTTGGGGCGGGGAGTGTGCAGTAGCGCGGATTCCGGTACATGCTTGAGATAGGAACGCTTCGGCAAATGCCGATCCGGTTGCCCCTTGCCAGTGCGATACGACGTGCGATTGCGGAGAAGGCCGCGGCGGCATCGGCCAACAGCGTGGATCATTTCCTCGAGCTGCTCGGCCCGGTCGAGCCCGCGTTCGGCGGCGGCTTGTGCGAGACGAGCTGGCGCCTTGCTTACTATCAGGGGTCGCAGGCCGAGCATGACGCGATCCAGCGCGCGGTCGGTGAGGTGCAGCGCCAGACCCCGCTGATGCGGGTCAATTAAGCGGACTCACGGAAAGCGTCCCGGCAGCGCCCGCGATGTGATGCGGCCGGGTTAATCCGCGTTCCCTTCAGCGGAACCGCGCCCGCTGGCGGCCCGTTACGCAGGCCTAATAATGTTCAAGCGAGGAAACCCATGCTCGGTACCGTCCTTATCGTCATTCTGATATTGTTCCTGATCGGCGCGCTGCCGACCTGGGGACATAGCCGCAACTGGGGATATGCTCCGTCGGGCGGTCTCGGGCTTGTGCTTTTGATCGTCCTGATATTGGTGCTGTTGGGACATATCTGAAGAATCGATGGGGGGAGCCTGATGGCGCGGAAGTTCGTGATGATCGGTGCGGCGATGGCGGCGTTCGCGACAGCGGCGCCCGTCGCCGCGCAAAGCGTGGATGACGACGCGCGCTGCCTTCTTGTATCCAACGCTTTCGCACGTGCCGACAAGGATGCCGGCAAGCGGCAGTTTTCTGCTGTCGCGTCGGTGTTTTTCCTCGGCCGGCTCGACGCCCGCCTCTCGACCGCCCAGATACAGGCGGCCGTGAAGAAACAGGCCAGCACGATGATCGCGGCCAGCTTCGCGCCTACCATGAACGCCTGTGCCCAGCGCGCGCTCAAGGCGATGCGCGTCGGGCCCCCCAACGCCGTGCCGGCGTCACCTGCCAAACCAAAGTAGCATCCCGGCGTTGCGTCCTCGCCCGATCGGCACGGCTCTCGGGTAACTGGAAGGAACGGGCATGCGTGCGTTGGTCTTGAGTGGCGGCGGGCCGTTGGCGGTCGCGTGGGAATGCGGACTGATCGCAGGGCTGGCGGACTCAGGCGTCTTGGTCGCCGATGCCGATTTCGTCCTCGGCACCTCGGCCGGCGCGATCGTGGGCGCGCAGCTGGCGCATGGGCGCGACCCGCAGGCAATGGCCGCCGCGATCATCGATGAGGCGCAGGGCATTGCCCCGCCCGGCGCCCGCCCTTTCGATCCCGCCGCGGCCGCGAAGCTGCCGGACCTGTTCGCGAAAGCCCAGTCGCGTCCCGACGATCCCGCCGCCGCGCGGGCGGAGGTCGGCGCATATGCGCTGGCACAGCCGACCGAAAACGAGGAGGCCAGCACCGCGCGCTTCGCCGCCATGATAGGAACGCGCGACTGGCCCGAGCGCCGTTTCGGCTGTGCGGTGGTCGATGCGGAGGATGGCAGCGCGCAGGTTCTGACCCGCGATTGCGGAAGCTCAATCGATCGCGCTGTGGCGGCGAGCTGCAGCCTCCCGGGCATCAGTCCCCCGATCACGATCGGTGGCCGGCGCTATATTGATGGCGGCTTCGCATCGGCGGCCAATGTCGATCTGGTCGAAGGCTATGACGAGATGCTGGTCGCCGTCTTCTCGCCGCGCGGACCGCGTCGCGAGCGGATTTCCGCCCGGCTCGACCCGCAGATCGCCCGGTTGCGGTCGGCCGGCGCGCGGGTGCTGGTGATCTGGCCGGACGATGATTGCTCCGCCGCGATCGGCGAGCAAACCATGGATGTCCGCCGGCGGCCGGATGTCGCGCGCGCGGGACTGGCTCAAGGTAGCCAAGCGGCCGCAGAGGTTCGCGCTTTCCTGGGTTGCTAAGGTCGGCGACCTCCAGCCTCCGCATTTGCCTTATTCAGGAAAGCGAGGAGGCTCTTGCCACCGAATATGTCCGTGTCGGCAATGCGCCAACCATTGCTTGTCCAGATCAGCTTCAGGCTGTGTCGTACGGCATGCGGCTCGCCGGGAAAGTGAAGTACGACCGGGATGATGGTTTGATGGTTGGACCGAACGGGCCGGCCGACATCGGCCTGTAGCCGTCAGAGTCCTGGCAATCGCAGATTGGGTCTCCGTCGAGTGCCCCGATCTCGCCAGGCCCAGCGAGTTTCTGGTCGAGGCGGATCGCGCGGGCGAGCGGAGGCGCGAAGATCCCGTCGATATGGTGAAACGGGCTGAACCGCTCGTCGCGATAACGAGCATAAAGCTGGGAGACGAACGCTTGCGGGGTTTGCGGCGCAGCGGCGGCGAGCAGCAGCGCCGCCAGCATCTCAGGCGCCCATCGCCAGCAATTGCTTCCATTCCTCGTCACGCACAGGCGTAACCGACAGGCGCGATTGGCGCAGCATTTCGAGCGCGCTCAGCTTCGTCTCCGCCTTGATCGCCTCCAGCGTCACGGGCGTGTCGAGCTTGCGGACCGGTTTCACCGCGACGCTCGCCCATTTGCCGTCGTCGCCGTCGGGCTGCCAGGCGCGCGTAATCTCCATGATCCCGACCGCGGCCTTTTCCGTGTTGGAGTGGTAGAAGAGCGCCTGGTCGCCAGGCTGCATCTCCTTCAGGAAATTGCGCGCGGTGTAATTGCGGACACCGGTCCACTCGGTGCCCTTGTCACGCACCAGATCGTCCCAGCTATAGGCGTCGGGTTCGGAGCGCAGGAGCCAGTATCGCATTCTATGATTTGTCCGCTGGTGGCGTGATCGCCAGGTTCATATGCGCCGCCGCGATAGCGCGGTCGGGATCGTCCTGCCATGCGGTCACCGCAACATTGGCGATGCGGCCGCCGACGCGCACCACCCGACCGCAGGCGTAGACATGTTTCGGCAGGCCTGGCCGCATGAAATCGACCGTCACGGTGATCGGCTTGAATACCGATCGCGGATCCTCGCCCTCCTCCAGCGTCGCATCGATCGCGGCGGTGGCGGCGATTTCGAGCAACCCCGAGATCGCGCCGCCGTGGATGCCGCCCTGCAGGTTCAGCAGGCCTTCGGAGAAAGGCATGACCAGCAACGGCGCGCCATCACGTACACCCTCGATCCGGATGCCGAGAAAGTCCGCATAAGGAAGGAGGGCGACATCGCTCATGCCTCGTCCTTCAGCAGCATATAGGTCGCGGTAAGGTGGGCGACCGGATCGGCGGGGTCGCCGTCATGCGCTAGCCCGCGCACGAACGCGATCCGCCGTGTCAGCCGATAGCATTCGGCCCGCCCGGTGACGGCGTGGCCGGGCCGCGACGGCCTGAGATAATCGAGCCGGAGGTCGAGCGTTGCCTGCGGCTTGAACCCGCCTCGTTTCGCCCACACCGCGAAGCCCGCGGCCGTATCCATCAGCGACACGATCGGCCCCGACGCGAGGATGCCGCTCGCCGCGTCCGACACGAGCCGCCGGTCATAATCGATCGCGAACTCGCACCAGTCGTCGCCATTCGCGACAAAGCGCAGCCCCAGCGCGACGATATGCCCCGTCTTGTGCGAGGCGAGCAAAGACGCGGGGTTGAAGCCTGAGGCCATACGAAAGGCATAGGTAAGCGCCGCCCGGGCGACAAGCGTGGCCGTGCCCGTGAAAAGCGAATTTCAGCTTAGGCGATCCAGGGCCTCGTCGCTGAGCGCGCCCGGAATGATCATCACCGGGCAGCGCATCGTGCCTGCCCCGGCGCCCGCGAAATGTTCGACGAGCGGGCCCGGCCCACCTTCGGCCGCCGCGCCCAGCACCAAGGCCGCAATGTCTTCGCGCTCGTCGAGTATCCCGCGCACCACAGCCACCGGGTCGCCTTGCCGCACGATGATGTCGGGCTGAAGGCCGGTCTCCTTGCACAGCGTGCCGGCGGCCTCGGCGACCATGCCTTCGACGCGGAGCCGCTCTTCTTCTTCCATCGCCGCCTGCACGCCCGACCATTGGACAAACTCTGCGGCGGGCACGAGTGCAAGAATCGCAATCGCGCCACTCGTCTTTGCAGCCCGGCGCGCCGCGAAGCGTAAAGCGGTGCGCGCCTCGGGTTTGTCATCGATCACGGCGAGATAGGTGCGCATCCCGCAATGGTCGCGCGTTCACCCCTGCTTGGCAAGCGAGCCTTGACGGTCTCGCCCCGCTGTCCGAAAGGGACGCCCGCTTGTTTCATGCCTGACACGGGGCCCTTCGCTTATGCCGATCGAGATCAAGATGCCCGCTCTGTCCCCCACGATGGAGGAGGGCACGCTGGCCAAATGGCTCGTGAAGGAAGGCGATACGGTCAAGTCGGGCGATATTCTCGCCGAGATCGAGACCGACAAGGCGACGATGGAATTCGAGACGATCGACGAGGGCACCGTCCAGAAGATCCTCGTGCCCGAGGGCACGGATGGCGTGAAGGTCGGCGCCGCGATCCTGGTTCTGGCCGGTGAGGATGAGGACGCCTCCGCGCCCGCGCCGAAGGCCGACGCCGCTCCGGCAAAGCCCGCCGCCGCACCGCAGAAGGAGCCGGAGGTGGCGAAGGCCGCCGCGCCCGCGCCTGCCGCGAAGGCTCAGCCCGCCGCCGCTTCGGGCGATCGCGTGAAGGCGAGCCCGCTCGCGCGCCGCATCGCCGGGCAGAAGGGCGTGGATATTTCCGCGCTGACGGGCTCCGGCCCGAACGGGCGCGTGGTCAAGGCCGACGTCGAGGGCGCGCAGCCCGGCGCCGCCAAGGCGGCCGCCGCTGCCGCTCCGGCGCAGAATGCCGCGCCGGTTGCCGCCGCCGCCCCGGCGCCCGCCCCCGAGGGCGTGCCTTCGGAGACGGTCAAGCTCTCCAACATGCGCAAGACGATTGCGCGCCGCCTGACCGAATCGAAGCAGCAGGTTCCGCACATCTACCTGACGGTGGACATCAACCTCGATGCCCTCCTCAAGCTGCGCGGCGAGCTCAACAAGGGCCTCGAAAGCCGCGGCGTGAAGCTGTCAGTCAACGACATGCTGATCAAGGCGCAGGCCGCCGCGCTGATGGAAGTGCCTTCGTGCAACGTCCAGTTTGCGGGCGACACGCTCATCCAGTTCAAGCGCGCCGACATCTCGGTCGCGGTCTCGATCCCCGGCGGCCTCATCACCCCGGTCGTCACCAGCGCCGACACCAAGTCGCTCTCCGCCATCGCGACCGAGATCAAGGATCTCGCGGGCCGCGCGCGCGAGGGCAAGCTCCAGCCGCATGAATATGCCGGCGGCACCGCCAGCCTGTCCAACATGGGCATGTTCGGCATCAAGCAGTTCGAGGCGATCATCAATCCCCCCCAGGCAATGATCCTCGCGATCGGCGCGGGCGAGAAGCGTCCTTATGTCGTCAACGACACGCTCCAGATCGCGACCGTGATGAGCGCGACCGGCAGCTTCGACCATCGCGCGATCGACGGTTCGGACGGTGCCGCCTTCATGGCCGCCTTCAAGCGCCTGGTCGAAAACCCGCTGGGCATGCTCGCTTGAGCAGCGACGACCCCGAACTGCCGTCCGGGGAACCCGCCGTCCGGGTGGTCGCCATGCCGGCGGACACGAACCCTTATGGCGATATCTTCGGCGGCTGGCTGATGAGCATCATGGATAGCGCCGCCGGCACCGTCGCCGCGCGCTATTCGAAGGGCCGAGCGGTCACGATCGCGGTCGACGGCATGACCTTCCACCGCCCGGTCAAGATCGGCGACGTGGTCTCGGTCTATGCCAACGTGATCTCGGTCGGCCGCAGCTCCATGAAGATCGACGTCTCCGCCTGGCGCCGCATCCGCGCCGGCGAAGAGACCGACCGCGTCACCCATGCCGTCTTCACTTTCGTCGCGATTGGCGACGACGGGCGGCCGCGGGTTATCGGACAGTGAGGGAAGCGGTGGCCGAAAGCCCCTCTCCCCTTGTGGGAGAGGGGTTGGGGAGAGGGGGACTCCGCAACCACGCGCGCTCCCTCCGAAGCAATCAGACCGACGCCGAACAGCGCCTATGGAAACTCCTCCGTGCCAATCGTCTCGAAGGCTGGAAATTCCGCCGCCAATTCCCAATTGGACGGTACATTGTCGACTTCGCCTGCCCGGCCGCAAAGCTGATCGTCGAAGCCGACGGCGGACAGCATAACGAAAGCGCGCATGACGTCGTGCGCGATCGGTGGCTGGCCGGCGAAGGCTGGAAAGTCATTCGATTCTGGAACACCGATATCCTGACCAACGAAGAGGGTGTCTTGAGCGCGGTCCTCGCCTCGCTGCCCCCTCTCCCCAACCCCTCCCCCACGAGGGGGGAGGGGCTTAGCGGAGCCCCTGACTAATGGCTGACACCTACGATCTCGCAATCCTTGGCTCCGGGCCTGGCGGCTACGTCGCGGCGATCCGCGCGGCGCAGTTGGGCATGAAGGTCGCGATCATCGAGCGCGAGCGGCTGGGCGGCATCTGCCTCAACTGGGGCTGCATTCCGACCAAGGCGCTGCTGCGCACGTCGGAAGTCTATCATTACATGACCCACGCCTCGGCCTATGGCCTGTCGGTCGAAAAGCCGGGCTTCGACCTCGCCAAGATCGTCGACCGCAGCCGCAAGGTGGCGGGCCAGCTCAATGCCGGCGTGAAGGGCCTGATGAAGAAGAACAAGGTCACCGTGGTCGAGGGCGTCGGCACGCTCACCGCCAAGGACAAGATCCAGGTCAAGAATGGCGATCAGACCACCGATGTCGTCGCCAAGAACATCATCCTCGCCACCGGCGCGCGGGCACGCGATCTGCCCTTCGCCAAGGCGGATGGCGACCGGATCTGGACCTACCGCCACGCGATGACCCCGTCCGAAATGCCGACCAACCTGCTGGTGATCGGATCGGGCGCGATCGGCTGCGAATTCGCGAGTTTCTATTCGGACATGGGCGCCAAGGTGACGATCGTCGAGATGCTCGACCGCATCCTCCCCGTCGAGGACGAGGAGGTCTCCGCCTTCGTCCAGAAGCAGTTCGAGAAGCAGGGCATGAAGGTGCTGCCCAAGCATGGCGTCGAGAAGATCGACGTGAAGCCCGGCCGCTCGGTCACCGCCACGATCAAGCTGCCCGACGGCAAGACCGAAGCCCAGGAGTATAGCCACGTCATCGTCGCGGTCGGGATCGTTCCGAACACGGAGAATATCGGGCTGGAAGCGCTCGGTATCAAAACCGATCGCGGCCATGTCGTGACCGACGCCGCGTGCCGCACCAACGTGCCCGGCATCTACGCGATCGGCGACATCACCGGCGCGCCCTGGCTGGCGCACAAGGCGAGCCACGAGGGCATCATCGCGGTCGAGGCGATCGCGGGGAAGCATCCGCACGCGATGGACAAGCTCAAGATTCCGGGCTGCACCTATTCGCGGCCGCAGGTGGCCAGCGTCGGCCTGACCGAGGCCAAGGCCAAGGAAGCCGGCTATGAGGTGAAAGTCGGCAAATTCCCCTTCATCGGCAACGGCAAGGCGATCGCGCTGGGCGAGGCCGAAGGCTTCGTGAAGACCGTGTTCGACGCCAAGACCGGCGAACTGCTCGGCGCGCACATGGCAGGCCCGGAAGTGACCGAGCTGATCGAGGGCTATACCGTCGCCAAGCAGCTCGAGACGACCGAGGCGGACCTGATGGAAACCATCTTCCCGCACCCGACGCTCAGCGAAGCGATGCACGAAAGCGTGCTCGCGGCTTATGGGCGGGTGATCCACATCTAATCTGAGGTTCCTCACGCTGAACTTGTTTCACGGTCTACCGGGTCACAGGCACGGTCGTTCAGGCTGAGGGGTGGATGCTGAAACAAGTTCAGCATGACGGCTAAGCGCCAGCCGCCTCCGCCAACCACTCCCGAAAGGCCGCCATCGCCGGCGTCTCCCTGCGCGACATGAGCCGCGTCAGCCAATAGCCGCCGGTGACGATCTCGGCCGGGAAGGGCTGGATCAGGCGGCCCGCGATCAAATCGTCCGCGAACATCGAAGGCGGGGCAAGCGCCACGCCCAACCCGGCCTGCGCCGCCGCGACCATCGCCAGCGACGTGTCGAACACCGGGCCATGCAGCGACGGGCAGGGCGCGCCCGCCGTCTCGAACCAGCGCGGCCATTCGTCCGCGCGGTAGGAGCGGAGCAGCGTTTCGCGCGACAGGGCCGAAGGCTCGGCCAGACGTTCGGCGATTGCGGGGGAGCAGAGTGCCGAGAGCGGCGCCTCCAGTACCGGCTGGGCATGGATGCCATGCCAGGCCCCGTTGCCGAAGCGGATCGCATAATCGAGGCCTTCGCCCGCCAGATCGACGCGGTTGTTGTTGGTCATCAGCCGGAGGTCGATGCGCGGATGGCGGCGATGGAAGTCGTCGAGCCGCCGCAGCAGCCAGCCCGCCGCGAATGTACCGACCACGCCGACATTGAGCACCTCGCGCAGCCGTCCGTCGGCATAAAGGTCGAGCGTCGCGCCGATCCGGTCAAAGGCTTCGGCTACGGTCGGTACCAGGGCCTGTCCCTCGTCGGTCAAGGCAAGCCCGCGCGGCAGGCGGCGGAAGAGGGGGACGCCCAGTCTTTCCTCCAGCGCGGCCACCTGATGGCTGACCGCGCCCTGGCTCACGCACAACTCGATCGCCGCGCGGGTGAAGTTGAGATGCCGGGCCGCCGCCTCGAAAGCGCGGAGCGCGTTCAACGGAAGCTGGGCCCGATCCATGACAGAGGCATGAATCAATCTCATGCCTCTGTCGAGATATGATGCTTTGATCGCGACGCGCCCTCTCCATCATCATCCCGGCAGGAATGACGAGGAGAGGGCCGAATGGTACGTACGAAAATCGCTTTAGCCATGGTATTGGCGCTGGCGGGCAGCGCGGAGGCGCGTCCGCCGCGCGACCCCTTGCTGCGCCCGGTCGAGCCGGTCGCGGCGAGCCGGTGGCTCGTCGAGCAGCCGCCGCTTCACATTTATGGTAATAGCTATCTTGTGGGCTTCGCCGGCCTGAATGTCGGGCTGATCAAGACGAGGGCCGGCCTGATCCTGATCGACGGATCGCTGCCGCAGGGCGTGAAGGCGGTGGAGGCGCATATCCGCGCGCTCGGCTTCCGCGTGCAGGATGTGCGCTATATCCTCAGCACCGAACCCCATTTCGACCATGCGAGCGGCATCGCCGCCCTGGCGCGCGACAGCCGTGCCACGGTGGTCGCGGGCGAGGCGGCGGTGCGCGCGCTCGAAACGGGCAGATCCAGCCCCGACGACCCGCAGGCGGGCTTTGGCGAACATTATCATGGCGTCGGCCCGGTCAGGGGCGTGGACGACGGAGAGACGATCCGGCTCGGCGGAGTCACGGTCACCGCGATCGCCACGCCCGGCCATACGCCGGGCAGCACCAGTTGGACCTGGCAATCGTGCGAGGACGGCGTGTGCAAGGCGATGGTTTTCGCCGCCAGCCTCAACCCGATCTCAGCCGACGGCTATCTCTTCACCGACCCCGCGCATCGAAGCGAACTTGATGGTTTCCGCCACAGCTTCGCGGCGATTAAGGCATTGCCCTGCGACGTGCTGATCAGCGCGCATCCCGACCAATCGGGCGGCGACGAGAAAGCGGCGAAGCTGCGCGCGGGCGCCGAGCCCAATCCGTTCGTCGATCCGGGCGCCTGCCGCGCATTCGCCGGGGATTACGAGAAACGGTTCGATCGGCGCGTCGCCGACGAGAAGGCGGGAAAGATCAAGTGAGTCCGATCGCCTGCCGGAATGAAGCGGCGCATAGATGAGATGGGCGCTCTCTGCCTTTGCGCTCGGTTTCGGGAGCGCTGCGGCCGGTCATGCGCAAACGAGCGGGACGTCAGACAATTCGGACAGGACGGTTGTGGTGAAGGCGCAACGCCCTGTCGTCACGCGCACCGCCAATTCCACCACCCACGATGTCAGGGACAATGCCCAGGCGCAGGCCGGATCCGCCGCGGATCTGCTCAACACCGTCCCTTCGATCCACGTGAGCGAGGACGGCGCGGTGAGCGTGCGTGGCGACGGCAACGTCCGGGTCTACATCAACGGCAAGCCGTCGACCGGGAGCGCCACGATCCTGCAGGCGATGCCGGGCGAGGCAATCGCCAGCGTCGAGGTGATCACCAGCCCTTCCGCAAGGTATGACGCCAATGGCGGGGCGATCGTCAATCTGATCCTCAAGAAGAACAAGGATGCTGGCGCGCACGCCGCCCTCATCGCCAACGCCGGTGATCATCGGCGCGCCAATGCGGCGCTGACCGCGTCGTATGGCGGCAAGCACTTGTCCGGCACTCTGACCCTGGCGCTGCGTGACGATGTCCGGTTCACGCGGATCCTCAATGACAGGATCGTGCGGGCGGCCGACGGCACGCAGACCGGCCACAGCGTTCGGCGCGCCGATTATACGCCGACCCACAGCAAGACGCTCAATCTCGACGGATCGGCCACCTATGCCCTGACCGCATCCACCGACCTGGGAGCCGACTTCAGCGTCTCGCACGCTTCGCCCAGGAACCGGGTTGTCGAGCATCGGGTTGATTATGATCCGGTCGGGGCGGTTGTATCGGCCTATGACCGGATTCGCGGAGGCACCTATTTCGGCCATAGCGGCGCGGCGTCGATCTATTACCAGGATCGCGGATCGGGCGGACGCGGCAGCCTGAAGGTGGCCGCGCAGGCACAAAGCGATTCCATCCGTTCGGATCGGCCATTCCTGCTTTATCCGACCATCCCGGCGGGGCCCGCGGCGGCGCAGCGTTTCTACAATGGCACGGTCACGCGGCAGCAGCGGCTATCGGTCGATTATGGCCATCCGGCCCACAATAATATCCGCTTCAGCGCCGGGTTCGAGCTGAAGCGCGATGCGCTGCGGTTCGAAAATGGCGTGAGTGCGACAAGCCCCGCTATGATCGACCCGCCCAGCCCACCGCCGATTGCGACTGTCTATCACGTCTCCAAGACCGTTATGGCCGCTTATGTCACCATGGAGGCGCGGTGGGAGCGATGGACGGTGCAGGCCGGTGGGCGTGCCCAGCGGGCGGGCATCGGCTTCGGTGGCACATCGGGCGCGCGGCCCTCGGACAGGCATGTCTCGGCCCTGAACCCTAGTCTTTCGATCGCACGGGATATCGGGACTGACCAGATCGTCGTGAAGGCGAGCCGAACGCAGCAGCTTTTCGATCTCCGCGACCTCGATCCGCTGGTCGCTTATATCGATCCGGACACGCGCTCGATCGGCAACGCGGGCCTGCGCCCGCAGGAGATCACGAGTGTCGAGGGCGCCTATAATTTCGGCAAGGGCGCGCGCAGCGGGACGGTGACGGTCTATTATCGGCGGGCACGCGACACGCTCGCCGACTATAGCGTCTTCCTCGACGATGATGTCCAGATCAGCACCAAACGGAATTTCGGAAATGCCCGATCCTACGGCGTGGAGGCGAGCCTTTCGGATCAGCTCTCGAAGCGGCTGAAGTTCAGCATCACGGCCAACTTGTTCCGCACCCTGTTCCCGCAGATAGGCGAGAACGGCACGGGCGAAGAACGGTCGATCCGCTCCTATACCGCGCAGACCAGCTGGGACTGGACGCCCGATGCGGCCGACGATCTCCACCTGGACGCCAATGCGCAGGGGCCTACCCTGGTGCCCCAAGGCGAGAAATCCGGGACCTATGCCGCAAATCTGGTCTGGCGGCACAAGATGTCCGCCAGACTGGCCCTGTCGCTATCCGGGCAGAGCGTGCTGCGCAGGCATTATGTCCGTACGGTGCTGGACACGTCCACGGGACATGACGTGGGACGACGGCTCAATGGTGGGCGGGCGGTTTTCGCAGGGCTCAGGTACAGGTTCGACTGACGCCCGCCTCAGCCGGCGATCGGATCGGCCACGTCCAGCCGGATGATCGTGTCGACCGGATCGACATGGCCCTTGCCGATGCGCAGCCCGATCCCCGATGGCGTCTGATCGAGACGCACTGTGCCGCCGGTGAGAGCCCGGGCGCGCAGCACCTTTTGGCCAAGCGGGGGCAGGTGAAGCTCGCCATCGGGCCACTTCAGCACGTGCACATAGATGGCGCGGCCATGATGGGTCGATCCATAGACGCCATCGACCGGCTGGAACGGGCCAGGGCGGGTGTTGAACAGGCTCTCGCCATAGCGGCCGGTCCACTTGCCGAAGTCGGCGAGCAGGCGAACCTGCCCTGGCGGGATCACGCCATCCGCGTCGGGACCGACATTGACGAGCATATTACCGTTGCGGACCACGGCATCGACAAATAGCCGCTTCAGCTGATCGAGCGGGACCAACCGCTGGTCGGGCGTATAGCCCCAGGCGCCGTGTTCGGTGAGGCTGAACGTTTTTTCCCACGGCTTGGTGCGAATGGGGCCGCTGATCGGCCCGCCGCCCTCCTCGACGTTGAAGTCGCCCTGCCAGCCGGAGCGGGGATTGATCACAACCTTGGGCTGGTTCTTGCGGACCATCGCGTTCAGCACTTCGGGGTGCCAGAACCAGGCGGCGTCGGCGTCCGTGCCCTTGTGCGCGAGCCAGCCGCCATCATACCAGAGGATGTCGATCTTGCCGTAGCGGCTGGTCAGTTCGGCGACCTGATCATAGGTCTGCTTCCGGAACAGCGCGGCATTGTCCGGCAGGCCCTTCACGTCGAAATAAGCGGGGAAACGCCAGTCGAGCGGCGAATAATAGATACCGACGCGCAAGCCGTGGCGGCGGAGTGCATCGGTATAGGCCCGGATGAAATCCTTGTGCGCGGGCGAATGCATCGAATCGAACTGTTCGTAGCTGCCCGGGCTGTCGAACAGCGAGAAGCCATCATGGTGGCGCGCCGTCATCACCATATAGCGCGCACCCGCGCTGCGGGCCGCCAGCGCCCATTTGTCGGCGTCGAAATGCTTCGGATCGAATTGCTGGAGGAGCTTTCGATATTCGGCCGCGGGCACATGATCGTTGAACATATGCCATTCACCCTTGGCGGGTATGGCGTAGAGCCCCCAATGGACGAAGACGCCGAGCTTGGCGTCGCGCCACCAGGCCATGTCCGCGTCGGACAGGCGGAGCTCCGGCGCGAGCGACTCCTCGCTATTATTCAGCTTCTGCGCGGATTTCACTTCGTCGGAGACAGTCTGCGCCGGGGCGGGCGTGATACTGCCGAATATCGCCGTCGCGGCAAAAGCCGCGCCCATTGCGGCGCGCGTCCATCTGGTCGTCAATTCCAACCCCTCCAAATGCGGATATCGTAGCGTACCGCTTGTCCTGCCCACGCCCTCAGCCGTTGGAGTGGGAGGGCAGACCTAATGGCTAATTGTCATACATATCTGCGGTAAGCAAGCGAGCTCCGGAAGGCCGGTCGGGTATCGGCGAGGGTGGCGACAGCTATTCCGTCGCTGTTTGATAGTCTCGCGTCAGCCGCTCATAATCGGCCATTTCCGGAAAGCGTTCGAAGCTGTGCTTCGCGGGCGTCGTGGCCCAGGGCAGCTTCTCGGCTGTTTGCGTCTCGATGAAGGGGGTGAAGTCGCGATGGTCGTCCAGCATGGACGGGCGCAAATTCACCAGCCCGAATTGCTCGATGCGCGTGAACATCCAGGTCTTGCACCAGTCGCAGAAATGATGGTGCGCGGGCTCGCCATGGAGGCCGCCGATCACGGTGTCGCCCTCCGTCACCTCCAGCCCGTCGATCGGCAGCGCGATGCTGAGTGAGAAAGCGCTCGCGCTCATGCTCTGGCAGCCGAGGCAATGACAGGCCATGGTCAGCATCGGCGGACGGGTCACGCGGATGCGGACCCGGCCGCAGCGGCAGCCGCCGTCCCAAGGGAGCTTCCAGTCGGGCATGTTCCTCTCCTACAAGCACAAGCGATGAAGGCGGCCCCTGTACCTCAAACCCGAAGCGCGGCCACCGGTTTGTGCACGGTGAAGACCGGCTGATGGGACTGCGCAAGGATATCTGGCGGCCGGCCATCGCCCACGCGCCGATCGATCAGATCGTGGCGCAGGGATCGCTGGACGGCATTCCGCTCACCTGGCTGCCGCCGATGGGGAGTTTCCGTTTCCTCGCCGATCCGTTCGGATGGTGGCGTGACGGGCTGCTCCAGGTTTTCGTCGAGGCCTATGACTATCGGGATCGGCGGGGCACGATCGAGGTCCTCACCTATGATCGCGGTTTCGACCTGCTCGATCGGCGGCCGGCGCTGTCCTGCCCGTGGCATCTCTCCTACCCCTTCCTGGTCGAGGCGGAGGGCGAGATGTGGATGCTGCCCGAAAGCCACCGTTCGGGCCGGCTGACGCTCTATCGGTCGGTGCGCTGGCCGGACATATGGGAGCCGGCGGCGGACATTCCGCTCGACACGATCGCGATCGACGCCTCGCCGATATTCCACCAGGGCCGCTGGTGGCTCTTTTACGCGCCGCTGGGCAATGAGGAGGAGAAGATGGGAGCGCTGCACTGCGCCTGGGCGGAGCGCCTGTCGGGTCCGTGGACGCCGCATCCGCTCAACCCTGTCCGCCGCGATATTGCCGGCGCCCGCCCGGGCGGCACGCCCTATTCGGATGGCGACGAGATCGTCCTGCCCGTCCAGGACTGCGCCCGAACCTATGGCGGCGCCATCTCCGCGCTCCGCATCGCGGTCACACCCACTGCCTTTTCGTCCCAACTTGGACCGCGAATAGTGTCGCCGGCGATCGCATCGCCGTTCGTCGAAGGGCTGCACACATTGTCTGCGGCGGGCGCGGTGACTGTGGTCGATATGAAGCGAACCGAGCTTTCGCCTCACGGGCTGGCGATCGAGATCCGGCGCGAGGCGGGCAAGCTCGTCCGACGATTGGCGGGCCGCCGCTGACGGCCTAGGAGGCGAGCTCGACCGATGCCGTCCGCCCGGGCCAGGCAAGCCCGCGGCTGACGCGACGCGGTCGCTTCGTCTCGCGGGTGCACACATCCTCGAACAGCGCCAGATATTCGCGCGCGATCCCGTCGATCCGGAAGGGGCTGGCGGTTGCGGCCAGCGCGCCCGGATCGGGCGCCGGCGCGGCAAGCATCGCCCCGATCGCACTCGCCAGCGCGGCGGCATCCCGGATCGGCACGACCCGTCCCGCGGCGCGGCTGCGCAGCAGATCGTCGGTGGCGGGGGTACAGTCGGTGGACACGACGGGCCGGCCCGCCTCCAGCGCCTCGATCAGGACGGCGGCATAGCCCTCATGATCGGATGAAAGGACGAACAGCCGCGCCTGATCGAGCAGGGGCCTGATGTTCCGCACATAGCCCGGCATGGTCAGCCGCGACGCGACGCCGAGCGCGTTCGCCAGATCGAGCAAATTCTGCCGTTCCGGGCCATCGCCCGCGATGACCAGCCTCGCTTGTTCGTCCCGCAGGCGCGCGAAAGCGGTGATCAGGGATGCGAAGCCCTTTTCGGGGACGAGCCGGCCTGCCCCCAGGATGACGGGCGGCCCGTCAGGAACCGGCTGCGGCGGGGCCGCGCACGCGTCGAGCGCGGGGAGGGGGATATAGTCCACGCGGTCGTGCCGCAATATCCGGCGCGCTTCCCGCTTGCTGAAGCTGGCGAGGGTCACGACCTCCTCGGCGCCGCGCAGCAGGTAGCGCATGCGCGCATTGTAGCCGATTTGCCGGATCGGGCCGCGTTGTGGCTTTTGCAGCGCCGCGCTCACCTGCGCGACGATCTTGGGCCGCAGCTCTGGGCTGATGCGGGCGAGCGCGGGGATGACAGGCCAATGATAATTGCCGGGCACCCACACGACATCCGCTGGATGCCGCGCGAAATGGTCCGCCGCGGCCTGGCCGAGCAGCCTGCGCGATCCGGCACCGCGCGCAATCGGCACCGGTGCGGCGACGATCCGCACATCGTCGGTCACGAAGGAGCGCATTGGCCCCGCTTCGCTTCCGCAGAATAAGGTTACCTCCGCCCCGGCTTGCGCCCAGGCGGTGGCGAGCCGCGCTGCTATCCTTTCGGTTCCCCCCAGGGAAAAATCATGCAGCACGACCCCAACGCAACAATGACTCACGCGCGAAGCCCCCTCCCCTTGGCTTCATATCCCCGCTTGTCAGACGCTGCGGGCGGGCAAGGCCCGCACCAAATCATATAAAAAACTTATATTGGCGGCCTCCGCCGGCGCGTTCGTCGGAGCTTTCGGGAGGCGATGTCCTGCTCTAACAACCCTTTATATGGACGACAGCGCGACTTCGAATGCCGTGACCGGGCGGTCCCGCTCCTCGGCGCCGTGGGTGATTTCGGCATTTCTGCTGTTCGGCGCGAGCCTGGCGATGCGCTTTCCGGGCGTGGTCATGTATGACAGCGTCACCCAATATGCCCAGGCGAGCGCGGGCGCCTATTCGGACTGGCATCCGCCGATCATGGCGCGCAGCTGGGCGCTGCTCAACCACCTCAAGAACGGTACCGAGCCCTTCTTTTTGCTGCAGATGCTGTGCTGGTGGGGCGGGATCGGGGCGATCTCGGCGGCGCTCGGCCGGCAGCAAAAGCATGGCGCGGCAGCTTTGGTGCTGCTGGTCGGGATCGCGCCGCTCTGGCTGGGCTGGGCAACGGTGATCCTGAAGGACGCGCAAATGGCCTGCTGCCTCGTCGCCGTGGCCGGGCTCGCTGCGCATTGGCGGCTGGACGCGCGGCCGATGCCCCGCTGGGCGATCGTGCTGGCGATCCTGCTGATCGGCTATGCGACTTTGGTGCGTGGCAATGCCGTGTTCGCGACGATCCCGTTCGCGCTCGCTCTGTTTAATTGGCCGCGGTTGCCGCGATTCTGGCAGCGGGCGGCGGCCTGTATTGCGCTGATCGGGGCGGTGCTGATCGCGTGTCCGGTCATCAACCAGCGCATCCTGAGGGCGCAGCACACCAAGGTCGCGAACAGCCTGCCGCTCTACGACATGGCGGGTATCGCGCATGAAGCGCGTCTCCCCAGCCTGCCTGGCCTGGCACCTCAGGGCTGGGCGGCGGCCGAGCGCAAGGGGTGCTACACGCCGTTCTTCTGGAACCCTTATGGCGAGCCCAGCCAGTGCGGTTTCGTCGCCGACGCCGTCTATCGGCTGGGCGATCGCCGGTTGATCGCCGAATATGCGGGCCTGATCGCCGCGCATCCTTTGGCTTATGCGGCCCATCGTATCGGCCATTTGAACGCCAATCTCCGCTTCTGGGTGGGACCGGGAGAGCGTGAGGCGGGGCCGCCGCTCTCCAGCGAGCCCAATATGAATGGGCTCGGTGCGCCGGCCAATCCAGGCGGCCAGGGGTTGATCGCCGCCGCGCAACTCATGGCGGCAAGCCCGCTCGGCTGGCCCGTCGTCTGGCTGGTCGCGGCAGGCGGACTGCTGTGGGCGGGCAGGGGGCTGACCGATTCGCAGGCCCGGCTCGGCCTCGCGTTGGCGGCCTCGGCGTTATGCATGAGCGCGAGCTTCGCGCTGGTCAGCATCGCGAGCGACCTGCGCTATCATCTCTGGTCGATGGTCGCGGCCGCGCTTGCCCTGATATTGTTGATCGACACGCGCGCGCTCGACCGGCGGCGAGGCTTTATCGCGGGTGGTGTGCTGATGGCGGTAATCCTGCTCGGAACAGTCGCGCGGCTGGGTGCGGCCCCGCCGGTCTATATGCCCCTGCCGCAGGCTGTCGCGCCCCCCGGCCTGCCGGCCGCCCACTGAGCCGCGCGGATGGACGACGATCCGCTCCGCAGGATCCGCGAGGATTTCGAAGCTGCGATCAACATGGATTCGGACGAGCTCGAGACCTGGCTTGCGACGGCGGAAAGCCATTCGGTCGGCTGGAAGGGGCCGGACGGCAAGGGCAGGGGCGAAAGCGTGGGCCATCGATCGGGGCGCCGCATCGTCCAGATCCTGCGAACGCACCCCGCCGAACTCGAGCCGGACGACTATGCGCATATGCGCAAGGTTGTCGGTTTCATCCGCCGCCACAGGGCGCAGCGGCCGGGCCGGAACATCGAGACGTCGCGTTGGCGCTATTCGCTAATGAACTGGGGGCACGACCCCTGCAGCGGAGCCGGTGACAAGGGAGGCGGACAATGACGTTGCGCCCGTCGAAATCGCCAGCCAGTCTGCGCATATCATCCAGATAGGGGCTTCCCCATGAAACGGACTCTCGCGGCGCTGGCCGCATTCGCCGCGGCTACTGCCTCGCACGCCGCAACCGTCGTCACCGCCGCGCACATGCTCGATCCGGCCAGGGGCGTGGTGGTCGACAATCCCATTCTCGTGATCGGCGACAATGGCCGGGTCGTGTCGCTCGCCTACGGCAATGCCGCGCGGCCACAGATTCCCGCTGATGCGAAGCGGATCGACATGGGCGACGCGACGATATTGCCCGGCCTGATCGACATGCATGTCCATCTGACGTCGGACCCGACTTTGTCGGGCTATCAAGGGCTTGAATATACCGACAATTTCTGGACGGTCGTCGGCGTTGCCAACGCGAAGAGGACGGTCGAAGTCGGCTTCACCACCGTGCGCATGGTCGGATCGGGCAATTATGACGATGTCGCGCTCAAGCAGGGCATCGAGCATGGCTATATCGAAGGGCCGCGGATCGTCCCCGCCACCTATGCGATCGGCGCGATCGGCGGCCATTGCGACGCGACCGAATTTCCTCCGTCGATCACGGTGCCGAGCCCGCAGATCGCGACCGGCCCCAATGAATTTCGCGCGCTGGTGCGCAAGTTGCGCAAGGGCGGCGCGGAGATGATCAAGGTCTGCATGACCGGCGGCGTGCTATCCAAGACGGATTCCGTCGGCGCGCAGCAGCTTGGTTTCGACGAGATCAAGGCGATCGTGGACGAAGCGCATATGCTGGGGATGCGCGTAGCGGTCCATGCGCATGGCACCGACGGCATCAACGATGCGTTGCGGGCGGGCGTGGACACGATCGAACATGCCAGCCTCGCCGACGAGGAATCGTTCAAGCTCGCCAAGGCGCATGGCGCCTGGTTCGACATGGATATCTATGACGACGATTACATCCTGGCCGAAGGGGCGAAGAATGGCGTGTTCGCCGAGAGCCTGGCCAAGGAGAAGATGATCGGCCGCAAGCAGCGCGAGACGTTCCGCGCGGCGCATGCGGCGGGCGTCAAGATGCTGTTCGGCACCGATGCCGGCGTCTATCCGCACGGCGACAACGCCAAGCAGTTCGTCACCATGACCGAATGGGGCATGACCCCGGTCGAGGCGATCCGCGCCGCCACCAGCGACGCCGCGATCGCACTCAACCGCGCCGACGATGTCGGACAGCTCACGCCTGGCCATTATGGCGATATCGTCGCGGTTGCGGGCGATCCCACCAAAGACGTGCGCCTGCTCCAGCATCCTCTGTGGGTGATCAAGGGCGGCAAGGTCGTCACGGCGCCGGTACTCTGATGGCGGAGAGCGGCAACAAGCTCGTCCTGCTCGCGGCGCTCGGCGCCAACCTCGGTATTGCCGTCGCCAAGTTCGTGGCGGCGGCGCTCACCGGCTCGTCGGCGATGCTGACGGAGGGCTTTCATTCGGTGGTCGATTCCACCAACCAGCTCCTGCTTCTTTACGGCGAGCGCGCGTCGAATCGGCCGGCGGATGACATTCATCCGCTCGGCTACGGCCGCGAAATCTATTTCTGGAGCTTCGTGGTCGCGATCCTGATCTTCGCCACGGGCGCCGGCCTTTCCATCTACGAAGGCATCGAACACATCCGGCATCCAAGCCCGATCGAGGATGCGACGGTTGCCTATGTCGTGCTTGGCGTTTCCTTCCTGCTGGAGGGGGCGTCGTGGGTGACTGCGGTACGTGAGTTCCGCCGCACGCAGGGCGATCTCGGCTGGTGGAAAGCGGTCCGCCGTTCGAAGGATCCGAGCACCTTCATCGTCCTGTTCGAGGACAGCGCCGCCATGTTTGGCCTGGTGGTCGCGGCTGCGGGCGTGTTCCTGACGCACTGGACGATGAATCCGATGTGGGACGGCACCGCATCGATTGTAATCGGCGTGGCGCTGGCCGGGGTCGCCTTCATGCTCGCGCGCGAATCCAAGGGTCTGCTGATCGGGGAGCGCGCCGATCCCGCGCTTGCGGATGCGATCCGCGCCGCATTCGTCGAGCGGCCGGAGGTCACGGGCGTGCAGGAAGTGGTCACGATCCACTTCGCACCGCGCAAGGTGTTCGTCGCGGCCAGCGTCGATTTCGAAGACCCGGTCGCGGCCGGCGCGATCGAGCAACTGATCGCGGAAACCGAGGCGCAATTGCGCGCCGACTGGCCGCAGATCGCGAGCGTCTACATCAAGCCGAAGGCGGGTGGGGCGAACGTTCCGGCACCATGATGTAGATATGGTCGGGCAGGACGCGCTCGACCCGGTAATGGGCGTTGATCAATTTGTAGAAATTGTCGGGCAGGCGGGCATCGCCTCGATCGTACCGGTCATCGCGGACGATCGCGAGCGCTGAGAAATAATGATGTTCGATGCGGTTCTGCAGGTTCCATGGATCGCCATGGCGGCGCAGTTTCTGGCCGTAGTTCGAGAAATCGAGGGCGTAATCCTTGCCCGACCAATAGCAGAGCGTCGGCATCTCGCATGCGATCGGGCCGGGGCGTTCGGCCAGGAATCTGACGGCATCGCGCCAGGCTTCGTCGGTGCGGTTCATGTCGCGCCAATCGGCGATGCGGCGGGGAACGGTGACGAGGTCCTTGCCGGCCGCTGGGGCCACCACCAGCGTCATAAGCGCCAGTCGCGTTACGGTGGACAGATGCCGGCGCGAGAATGACGACAGAGTGATTCCCAGCAGGATCGCGATCGCAATCACCGCGTCGAAATGGGCGTTCTGCGACACGCCCGCGCCGAATCGCTCGAAAATGCCGAGCACGACCGCCAGCACCGCGAACCAGGCCAGGATCGTCAGCCGGAAGTCGCTTTTCCATCCACGGATGCGGGGCAGGTAGACGCCGATAATTATCGCGGCGGGAAGAAGGAAGGAAAGGCTGATCAGCGCGGGGCCCAGGTAGCTGAGGTGAAGCACCCTTTGATGGAAAGCCACCTGATCGACAAAGGCCGGTCCGTAAAGGGTGTGGAGCAGGGTCAGAGTCCCGGCGAGACCAAGCGCGCCCGCGCCCAGCCAGCGCGCCAGCGCCTGTCGGTCATGGATCGCCAGCCCGATCGTTATCGCGATCGGCAGCGCGACCTGGTTATGCTTGATCAGTCCGGCAAGCAGAAGGATCAGGCAGGCCGCGACCACGCGCTCGCGGCTCGGTGCGGATGGCCCGCGCGCCACCAGGACGAGAAGGCCCACGAGCTGCAGCGCCTCCGCCATCCATTGCGGATCGTCGGTGGCGACATAGCGATAGGCCATGGTCACTGCGATCAGCAGGAAGGCGGCCGCGCCGGCCCACGCCCAACGCGTCGGCTTGCCCACGCGCGTGGCGATTACACCGACCAGCCATGTGCAGCCCAGCAGGCCGGCAAGGCTGAACAGGCGGCCGGCAAGCACCATGTCGCCGATCGCACGGCCGAACCAGCCGACAATGTAGAAGGACAAGGGCGTGTAGTTGTTGGTGATCGGCGAATCCGCGTCGGTGTAGATGGGCTGCCCGGCCAGGGCGCGCGTCGACCAATAGGCGTTCCAGCCTTCGTTGTTGTTGACCGAAATATGGTGCGTGATGCCGACCAGCGGCGAGGCCATCTGAACCGCGATGCAAAAGAGAATCAGGGCCGCGAGCGCTGCCGTGGCGCGCGCGCCCTTGCTGGTATCGCGCACCCAGTCGAGCGGGCGCGGCGTGGAGCTTATCCGGCCCGCCAGCGATCCGTCGCTTCCGACCGTCACTCCTTCCAATGGCATGTCCGATGTCTGGTCGTGGGAGGCGTGCGGCAGGAGCGGGGAGTAATCCTTCATTCGGCGGCCTTTGCGATCCAAAGCTGGCTGTCAGATGAACCAACGTCGGTGGCGGACATTTCCGTCCATTGCTGCGGTGCAACGAAAGATAGATGAGGCGGACGGAGCAAAAGGCGAGTCCCCGTTGACGCTCACCGACTCCCTAGCTATAGGGCCGCTCGCTCGCGGGCCGGTCGAAGGCCGGTGCGGGTGCACTGAACATTGCCGATGTCTGGCAGGCCCCGGGAGGCGCAAGTCACCTGGGCCGTTTCGCATTTCGC
>Ga0207705_10000177_pt1 | contig 67227 bp, 51 predicted proteins | sample KBSC13metaG_FD_184314 | JGI IMG/M metagenome (GOLD analysis project Ga0207705, IMG submission 184314) | Corn rhizosphere microbial communities from Kellogg Biological Station, Michigan, USA - KBS C1-3 metaG (SPAdes) (version 2) | ecosystem: Host-associated > Plants > Roots > Rhizosphere > Soil ... | reverse complement strand
CAGTTCGAAGCCGCGTAGCGCACGCGGACCGGCGTGTTCTTGCTGGCGCTCGACGACTCGAAGGCGGGTGCGCAATACGAAGCGCTGGGAGCAGACCCCGAGGGCGTCATTCGCCGCATGCTGGACTTCTGCGGGTTGCCCTTCGACCCGCACGTGTCTCGAACCCCACAAGACCGCGCGCGCCGTGCTACGCCCAGCGCCTCGCAAGTGTGGCAGCCACTTGCACAGCGGCAGCGAACGCAGAACGCGTATGGCGCGCGATCGGCGATCTCCAAACAGGTTTCAGAAGCCGTCCCGAATAACAAAACCATAACCCAAGGCTATGTCGGGTGACTGTCTTTTCATTGGTGGTTGTCGCTGGCCACTAAGTATGCTCGGCGATGAACTGCGAGTGATGTCCGACAACGGCTTTGACCGTCGCGCCCGCCCGTGATGCAGCCAACCGACCGCTTGGCTGCATCATTGTGCGCGACGGGGGGAAGCAAAGCCGCGGCAGCACATGCTCACTGTGCCTGCAATTCAACCCAGGAGGGACGTACCATGAAGAGCAAGTTTTTGCGTGCGCGGCATTGCCCCAACGTTTTCCAGCGCAAGGCGCTGGCACTCGCGATCGGTGGAACGATCGCGCTCGCCTTCGGCGGCAGCGCGTACGCGCAGGCGACCAACGGCACCATCTACGGGACGGTTCCGGTGGCTGCCGGCGAAACCATCCATATCACCAGTAGCTCGACGGGTTTCAACCGCACCATCACGGTGGGATCGTCGGGGAAGTATTCGCTCATCGTCCCGATCGGCACCTATACCGTATCGCTGATGCAGAACGGCCAGGTCATCCAGAGCCAAAGCGATGTCAGTCCGGTGGCGGCGGGTTCGGTGGAAGTGGACTTCGCCAGCAGTACCGCGGTTACCTCGAGCGGAACGCTCAGCACCATCAACGTTACCGCCAATGTGATCCCGGTGATCGACGTGACGACCACCAACCAGGTCACCACGATCACGCAAAAGCAGTTGCAGCAGTTGCCGCTAGGACGCAGCGCCGAAGACATCGCCATGCTGGCGCCGGGCGTACAGCCGGGCTCGGCCGTGCTGGTCGGCGGTCCGCTGGGCACCGCGGCCGTGACCTTCGGCGGCGCTTCGACGGCGGAAAACCAGTATTACATCGATGGCATGCTCACCAGCGCCGTGCTCGACAACCAAGGCGGCATCGGCTTGCCGTACAACTCGATCGAGCAGCAACAGACTTTCATTTCGGGCTATGGTGCCAAATACGGCCGCTCCATCGGCGGCGTGATCAACCAGCTCGGCAGAACCGGATCGAACGAATGGCATTTCGGGTTCCGGGCGCAGTGGTCACCGGCGGGCTGGGCCAGTGATCCTAAGAACACCTACTACGCCAACCCGCTCGTCACGCGGGCCGGCCACCATGCGGGGGATCTGTACTCCTACAACCAGGACAACCACGGGATGAATACGGTCTATGACGCGTATGTCAGTGGCCCGATCATCAAGGACAAACTGTTCTTCTTCCTGAGCGCCGAGGAGAATGATTCGAAGTACGCGAGCGTCAATTGCAAGTATTGCCTGAATACGGAATTTTTCGACCAGACACACAAGCCGAAGATCTACGCAAAAATCAACTGGAACATCAACGACAGCAATTTCCTGACGTTGACCGCACTCCAGAGTTCGCTCAAGACATGGGATTGGACCCATCATTACGATTACGACACGCACACTGCGGGGGACTTTTACTACAAGGGCCAGACGGGAAAGAACGTGTACAGGATGGGCGTACTCAACTACACCTCCTATATCACCGACAATCTGACCTTGCACGCGATGTACGGCAAATCGCACGAGCAATACGGCAGTTTCCAACCGGGTTATCCCGGCTATGACCCGGAAATGGTCTACGTTGGCGGCATCTCCAACCAGAATCCGGCGTTTACGCCGAACGGACCCATAGGCAATACACAGAATGCCCTGACAGTGACGCCGGACAACCATCGTGTCGATCTCACCGATTACCGCCTGGACCTGGATTACAAATGGCGCAACCATGATTTCCAGGTGGGCATCGACAACGACATCCAGAGGGACCTCAACGACGGCGTGGAAGGCACCGGCCCGGGTTACGGCTGGAGTTACGGAGTGGTTGGGACAGCCGATCTCAACAAGCCGCTCATCGGCACCGACCCGAATTCGATACCGTACGTGGGGCCGGTGACTTCCAATCCGGCGGGCGCCGATGGCTATTACGTGTCGAAGCTCATTCAGGCCTACAGCCCGTCCACGCGGGTTGTCGAACGCGCGCAGTACATCCAGGACAGGTGGCAGATCACACCGAATTTCCTATTGACCCTGGGCCTGCGCAACGACCAGTTCGTCAACTACGACGCCGCCAACACCCCCTATATCCGCCTGACCAAGCCGAACTGGTCCCCGCGCATCGGCTTCAGTTGGGACGTGCACGGCGATTCCACCATGAAGGTGTTCGGCAACGCCGGGCGCTATTACCTGACGCTGCCGGTCGGCGTCGGCACGACCATTGCGGCTCCCGTCGTCAACATCACGGAATACGGAACCTACACCGGCATCGACCCGGCCACCGGCGCGCCGATTGGATTCCAGCCGCTGCCGCAGAATCCGGCGACGGGCGTGTCGTGTTGCAACCAGTACGGCTATCCGAGAAACGCCTTGACCGTGGCTTCCCAGAACATCAAGGCGCCGTACTCCGACAACTTCGTGCTGGGCATGCAGCAACTGTTGCATTTCTGGGACACGAATTGGGTGTTCGAGGCCACCGGTACCTACGAGAAGCTGGGTACGATGATCGCTGGCACCGATGACGCCGCGTCAATGTGCGCGGAAGGCGTGCGCGAGGGCTACACCTGGATGACCCCGGACACCTGCAGCCAGTGGGTGCAGAGTCCTGTCCTGGTCAATCCAGGCGTCGACCAGAAGATTTACGTGAAGGCGCCGGATGGTTCGTTGCGCCTGATCAACTGGACGGCGGAGGATCAAACCTTCGAGATGGGCCCGAAACGCAACTATTACGCGCTGGACCTGTCGCTCACCCACGTGTGGGACGGCAAGTGGTTCGGCAAGATCGACTATGTGTTCTCGAGGCTGTATGGCAACGATGCCGGCCCAGTCGGGCCGATGTACGAGTCGAGCGGCGTGGTGGCTTACCTTACCGCGGTGTGGGCTTACCCCAGGATCATGGACAATTCCAATGGCGTTCTGGGTACATCCCGCAAACATTCGCTCAAGATCTACGGCGCCTATGCGATCACCCCGGATTGGATCGTGGGGGCCAACCTGTGGATCGCCTCCGGTACGCCGCGGATGTGCCGTGGCGCGTACGGACCTGACGAGGTGCGCCTGCATACGTCAAGCCAGTACCACTGGTGCGGCGGCCAGCCCATTGCACCTGGTTCAGGGGTGCCACCGTACGGAGCCAAGAATACGCCATGGATCCACAACGTCGATCTCAGCGTGGACTACAGGCCCGGCTGGGCCGAGCACAGGCTGGACTTCAAGTTCCAAGTCTTCAACGTGTTCAACAAACAGACACCCACGTTCTACGGCGACTACTTCGTCTCGACGGGCAGCCCCGGTACCGGCTACAACATGATTGATTCTCGCCGATCGCCTCGCTCCGCGCAGTTCTCGGTTGCCTACAACTGGTAACCGGTCAATGAAGCGGGCGCGCACCGGAGTTGCTGGCAGCCGGTGCGCGCCCAACGTAAGCTGTCGCGCGTTGGGCATTGAACGGGCGACGACGTGACATCCGGAGCGGAAACCGACTCGACCGTGACCTCGGCGGGGACATCGCTCTCGCCCGTCGCCAGACGCTTGCTGGCGAGGGCGCGCAGCGAGTGGGAAGCGTCGCAGTTCGACGCCGCCGAGCGGTCGCTGACCAGCGTGCTGGCACTGGCGCCGCATGACCCACGAGCGGTACGGATGCTGGGCATGATCGCGCGCAGCCGCGGCGATTATGCCAAGGCCGTCGATTGCTTCCGCGCGGTGCTGCCGGTGTGGCCCGAAGATGTTTTCCTGCGTACCGAACTCGGCCTCTCGCTGCTTGCGACCGGTGACGCCAATGAAGCCGCCGAACACTTTCGGCACGCCTGCGAACTGGCGCCCGAATCGGAGTCGGCGTGGTTCAATCTTGGCGAGGCACTGTGGCAACAAGCGCGCGGCGAAAAAGCAATCGCGGCGCTGCAGAAGTCGCTGACACTTCAGCCTCGGTCCATCCATGCACGCATTTCGCTGGCGCGAGCCTACGCCGGCCTCGGTCGCATTGACGCTGCGGTCGCGGAGTTTCGTGAGGTGGTGCGCCTCGAGCCTGACAACGCCGACGGCTGGTACGGCCTGTCACTCAACACAGTTTTGGACGCCGCTGATACCGCACACCTGCAGCAACTTTTTGCGCGCACTGACCTGCTCATCCGTGCGCACTATCTTTTCGGCTTCGCGTTGGCGAAGGCATTGGAGGATCAGCGTGATTTCGCGCGCGCGTTCGAAGTCCTCCGGGAGGCCAACGCGTCGCAGCGCGCGAGCATGCGGATGAAATGGGACGCCGCCGAAGAGCGCCGGTTCGTGGACGCGATCCGGAACACCTTTGCGAATGCCGTCTCGTCGTCGCCGGATACTGCGGCCGGCAAGGAAGCCATTCTGATCACCGGCATGCCGCGCTCCGGATCAACCTTGATCGAGCAGATTCTCGCTTCACATCCGGAGGTCGAAGGCGCCAACGAAATCAGCGACATGCTGCAACTCATTGACGCGGAATCCCGACGCCGTGGTTCGGCATTCCCGCTGTGGACATCCGATGCCACCGCGCATGATTGGCAGCGACTCGGCCAAGAATATCTTGCCCGAACCGCGCGCTGGCGGGCGACCAAACCGCGTTTCACCGACAAGAATCTGCTGGGCTGGCACCACGTGGGTGCCGCGCTGGCGATGCTGCCGGCGGCGCGCGTGATCATCGTGCGGCGCGATCCCGTGGAGACTTGCCTGGCGTGCTACCGCCACAGCTTCACCGACGCGGCCGGCTTCGCCTGCGATCTCGATGACTTGGCGGACTACTGCGCCGGCTTTTTGCGTTTGACGCGTTTCTGGCTGGGGAAATTTCCCGTGCAGGTATTCGACCTGCAATACGAAGCGCTGGTCGCCGACCCCGAAGGCGTCATTCGCCGCATGCTGGATTTCTGCGGATTGCCATTCGACCCCGCGTGTCTCGAACCCCACAAGACCGCGCGCGCCGTGCTGACGCCCAGCGCCTCGCAAGTGCGCCAGCCCCTGCACCGCGGCAGCGCACGCAGCGCACATTACGGCGACAAGCTGGATCGCCTGCGGCAGCGATTGCAAGACGCCGGCGTGCAGATCGAATGAAGACCTCGAAGGTCCCATCATCCCGGCGAAAGCCGGGATACACGTTGCTGTCGTGGTCATCGAGTGGATTGTTCGTATCTGCAATCCTGCAAACACATCCCGGCTCTCGCCGGAATGATCGGGAGACTCCATAAAGTGGCGAAATTGATACCGGCTTTTGCGTTTGCGTTGATGCTTTCACTCACCGCTGCCTCGGCGTTTGCCGACGGCGTTCCGGCCCCACTGCAGCAATCCGGCATGAACCTGATGCCGTGGCCGGCGCACGTCCGGCTGCATGAAGGTCGTCTTGCGCTGACCAAGCAATTCGATATCGCGGTTACCGGCCAACCGGGACAACGCGTGTACGACGCTGCCACCCGGTTGCTGCAACGCTTGCAGCGGCGTTCCGGCATCGATTTCGATCAGCACGTGGTGACGGCCAACTCCGGTGGCGAGCAAACGAAACTCGTCATCCATGTGCGTCGTCCCGGCGTGCTCAAGATCGGTGAAGACGAGTCGTACAGCCTGCGCATCGATTCGGGACACGCCGTGTTGACGGCGGAAAGTGGCCTCGGTGCGTTGCATGGATTGCAGACGTTGCGGCAGTTGCTGCAGTCCGATTCAAGCGGGTACTACTTCCCTGCCGTCGATATCAGCGACAAACCGCGCTTCGAGTGGCGTGGCCTGATGATCGACGTGGCCCGCCACTTCGAACCGATGGATGTCATCGAACGCAACATCCGGGGCATGGCGGCGGTCAAGTTGAATGTCCTGCACCTGCACCTGAGCGATAACCAGGGCTTTCGCATCCAGAGCAAGGTTTTCCCGGAACTGACCGAACTGGGTTCGGGCGGGCAGTACTACACCCAAACCCAGATCAAGCAAATCATCCAGTACGCCGACGACCGCGGCATCATCGTGGTGCCCGAATTCGACTTGCCCGCGCACGCCGTGAGCTGGCTGGTGAGCCATCCGGAACTGGCCAGCGCGCCCGGACCGTACCATCTGTACACGCGGTTCGGTGGCAAGAATCCCGCGTTCGATCCCAGCAATCCGGAAACATTCCGCTTCCTCGGCCGCTTCTTCAAGGAGATGGCGAGCCTCTTCCCCGCGCCGTACATCCATATCGGCGGAGACGAAAATTCGGGTCGGCAGTGGAGCAACAATCCGGCGATCCAGGCGTACATGCAGCCTGCGATCACATCCAATGCCGCGTTGCAGACACAGTTCATCCAGAAGCTTGCGGCGATGATCACGGCCGACGGCAAGCAGATCATCGGTTGGGATGAAATCCTGCAACCTGGGCTCGAGAAGGGTGCGATCATCCAGAGCTGGCGCGGCAAGGATTCGCTGTACCAGGCGGCGCGCGAAGGCCATCGGACGGTCCTGTCGAATGGCTACTATCTCGACCTGCTCTACCCGGCCGCGGACGGCTACCTCAACGACCCCATTCCACCGGGCACGCATCTCAAGCGTTCGACCCGCCGCAACATCCTGGGCGGTGAAGCCGAAATGTGGAGCGAACTGGTGCGGCCCGCAACGATCGATTCCCGCATCTGGCCGAGCGCCGCCGCCATCGCCGAGCGCCTGTGGTCACCACAGGATGTGCGCGACGTCGCATGGATGTACAAGCGCCTGCGCGCCGTGAATCTGCAGCTGGAAGAATTGGGCCTGACGCAGATCCGCAACCAAGGGGTACTGTTGCGCCAGTTGACGGGGCGACACGAAATCGAACCCCTGCGGGTTCTGGTCGATGTGATCTCGCCGGTCCGCGGCTATCAAAGAATGGCGACGGGCCACTACACGATCTACTCGCCGCTTGCATCGATCGCCGATGCCGCGACCGCCAACCCGTGGGCGGCGATCCAGTTCGACGAATGGGTCGACCGGTTCGTGGAGCATCCCGACGCCGACACGGAGCAGCAGATTCGCGCGCAACTCGAGCAATGGATTGCCAACGATCCGGCGTTGGAGGCGTTGGTTGAACCTTCGCCGGCACTGCATAGGGTCAAGCCGTTGGCGCAGTCGCTGGTGACGCTGGCGAAGATCGGCTTGCAGGCGCTCGATTACATCGACCAGAAACAGCCAGCGCCGCAAGCGTGGGCCCGGCAAACCACGACCGATTTCCTGCAGGCGCGCGCGCCGGCCGCGGCAACCAAATTGCGGATGGTTGACGCCGTCGAACAACTGGTGGTGATGGCGCTGAAGGGCGGCCAGGCGGGTGGATCGCACGCGGCGCGGGATGAAGAGAACTAGGCTCAGATGAGCGCTTTCGCCAGTCAGGTCAAGCCTTCGCCAAAGCTTCACGCACCCGCCCGCCGGTCGTCGCGAGCCTGCGTTCGGCTTCACCCGCATCACAGTCACCAAGCAGCATCACGACCGCAGGCTTCACTCGTCCTTGCGTCGCCTCGAGCGCCGCGGCACCGACGGTTTCGTCTGCGTCGGTGATCTGTTGGACCATCCGCAACGCGCGTCTGCGAAGTTTCGCATTGGTCGCGCGCACGTCGACCATATAGGGGCCGTACGTTTTGCCGAGCCGCACCATCACCGCGGTCGACAAGGTGCTCAACGCGATTTTCTGCGCGGTGCCTGCGCAAAGGCGGGTCGAGCCGGCGATGACTTCCGGCCCCGTCAACAACTCGATGGCGATGTCGGCGACGTCGGCCAGTACGCTCCGCGCATTGTTGACGATCGCGACGGTATGACTCCCCACCTCACGCGCGTATCGCAACGCACCGATCACGTAGGGCGTGCGCCCCGAGGCGGCGATGCCGACCACGGCATCACTCGGCCCGAGATCCCGTGCCCGCAGATCGGCGGCACCGGCGTCGGCATCGTCTTCCGCGCCTTCGACGGCTTCCTGCACCGCAGCCGGACCACCGGCTATCAGTGCCACCACCAATTCCGGAGAAGTGTTGAATGTCGGCGGACATTCCGACGCGTCGAGAATCGCCAGCCGACCCGAGGTGCCGGCGCCGACATAGAACAGGCGACCGCCCCGCAGCAAGCGCGCAGCGATCGCCTCCGCAGCGGCAGCGATCGCCGGGACGGCCTCCTCGACCGCGCTTTGCGCAGCACGCTGGCCTTCCACGAGCGTGCGTACGAGTTCATCGGTCGGGCGACGATCGAGATCGTCCAGGTCCGGTCGGACGGATTCGGTGGCAAGGACATCGAGCGCGGTATCTTGCTGCGCAGGTTTGTGCACGGACGGGCTCACTGTGTTTTTATCCTTTCGCTCGCGCCACCCAAGGTTCATGAATGCTGTCGTCGACAAGGGCAAGGTGGCGGGCCCCATCGATGGATGTACCTTTCGCCGGCTGCAGCTGCAGGTTGGCGCCGCTCCGATCGAGAGCCGCGTGCAGCGGGTCGAGCAGAACCGGCCCGAGATTCACGAGGCCGCCGATGACGACCGCGGCCACTGGCGCTGAGCCATGCAGTGCCTCGGCGGCCGCAATCATCGAACGGGCCAGCGCCGCCGCAGCCGCTTCGATCAACTGTGCGGCGACCGGATCGCCGTTGCGCGCCGCGTCGGCCATGGCCGGTGCAAACGCCGCCACGCTGCGTGCGGGGTTGGGATCGGAACCGAGCTTCACCGCGAGTTCGCCGATCGAGCCGAACTGCCGGGCCGCAGCTTCCGATAGCGCTGTCGCGGGACCGCGGCCGTCGTCAGCCCGTGCCACCGCCTGCAAGCCTTGACGACCGAGCCACGCACCGCTGCCTTCGTCACCGATCCATGGGCCCCAGCCATCCACTCGACGAAACCGCGCATCGGCGCCGATCGCCACGGTCACCGCGCCGGTACCCGCCGCCAGTACCACGCCCGGCTTGCCGCCGAGCGCACCGGCGTGTGAAGTGATGGCGTCGCTCGTCACCGCGACCGCGCGGGCCGGTAATGATCGGGCAAGCTGTTCGGCCAATCGTCGCGCCGACGCGGCCGCCTGCATCGCGCCGGGCGTGCCCACGCCAACGGCATCGATGCAGTCCACGCCATGCGCCTTCAGCAACGGCTCGACGATCGCGAGAATGGCCGCCTCGGCAACATCGGTGCCATTCGCGGCGCCCAAGCCGAGGCTGCCGTCACCCGTGACGACGGCTTCGGGTTCCGACGCGTTGTCGCGCCACAACGCGGCGCGGCAGCCAGTCCTCCCGACGTCCACGGCCAACAAGATTTGCGCCGAGGCTTTGCCTCGATCTTCGGAATCGTGACGGGGTCTGACCACTCGACGTGACGACCCGGGCGCTCAGGTTGCAGAAGACAAGGACGCCGGCGCCACGGCCGGAGTGCCAATTGCAGAGCCCGCGTCGTTGCCGGCAGGCGTGCTTCGCTCGTCATCGGCGAGGCTGCGGATCGATGCGCCCAATTGCTTCAGCTTGCTTTCGATCTCTTCGTAGCCGCGATAGATGTGATAGATGCGACGAATCTCGGTGGTGCCTTCGGCCACCAGTGCGGCAAGCACGAGCCCGGCCGACGCCCGCAGATCGGTCGCCATCACCGGCGCGGCCGTCAGGTGTTCGCAACCGGTGATGATGACGGTGTTGCCTTCGATCTTCGCCTTGGCGCCCATTCGCTGCAATTCGAGAATGTGCATGAAGCGGTTCTCGAACAGGTTCTCGATGATCACGCCCGACCCTTCCGCCACCGCATCCAGCGCGCAGAACTGGGCCTGCATGTCGGTGGGGAAACCGGGATAGGGCGAAGTCGTGATGTCCACGGCGCAGGGACGCCGGCCGCGCATGTCGAGTTCGATCCAGTCATCGCCGAGCTCGATGTGCGCGCCCGCATGCTGCAGCTTGGACAACACTGCAAGCAGCAGTTTGGGTTGCGTGTCATGGATGCGCACCTTGCCGCGCGTGATCGCGCCGGCGACAAGGTACGTGCCGGTTTCGATCCGGTCCGGCAACACGTCGTGGGAGGCGCCATGCAACCGATCGACGCCTTCGATCGTGATGACGCTGGAGCCCGCGCCCTCGATGCGGGCGCCCATGCGTTGCAGGCAGTTCGCCAGATCGACGATTTCCGGCTCGCGCGCGGCGTTGGCGATGACCGTGCGCCCTTTCGCGAGTGTGGCCGCCATCATCAGGTTTTCAGTGCCGGTGACCGTCACCTTCTCGAGCAGGATGTCGGCGCCGACGAGCCGGCTCGCGCGCGCCTTGATGTAGCCCTCCTCCACCGAGATCTCGGCACCCATCGCCATCAGGCCCTGCAGGTGCAGATCGACCGGCCGCGCGCCGATGGCGCAGCCGCCCGGCAACGATACGTCGGCCTCGCCGAAGCGGGCCAGCAACGGCCCCAGCACCAGGATCGACGCGCGCATGGTCTTGACCAGCTCGTACGGCGCGAAACAGGCTTGCACGTCACTGGCATCCACATCCAGTTGCATGTTGGCGCCGAGGCTCAGCTTGACGCCCATCTGCGCCAGCAGCGTGTTCATCGTCACGATATCCTGCAGCTGCGGGATATTGCGAAGCCGCAACGGTTCTGCGGTCAGCAGGGACGCCGCCAGGATCGGCAACGCGGCATTCTTGGCGCCGGAGGCACGGATGTCGCCGCGTAGCGGCGCCCCGCCGTCAATCAGAAACTTGTCCATCTGAACCTCTTTCACTTCGCATCGCGATCGACATCTCCATGCCGGCCGCCGGTTGAAACCTCGGCATGCGACAGTCCGGGCCGGCGCGAAGACGTGCCAGCATTTTTCGATCGTCGGGAACGACTGGAAAATGAAACCGCTGAGCACGCACGCGGTTTTTTGGCGGCCGGAAAGCCATGCATCGACTTTCCCGGCATCCTACTGGAGAAAACCGGGATCTGTGCAGTGATCGACATCATGAATTCAGCGTGCTGATGGCGCTGCCTCATCCGCATGGGGCCGTCACTGCGGCTCGGCCGCACGCCGTTGCCCGGCCGGATCGCCGGAAGCGATGCCTGCGGACGCCTGTTGTTCCTGCGGATGGGTCAGCGACAGCCCACCGCCAACCAGCAACGTGATCGCCACGCCGATCGGGACATACCACGTAAACGCCAGCGCATGCCCGTGGATTTTCACCCCGAGCACCACCACGGCCATGATCACCACGGTGGCGATGAATGCGATCGCGCCGTCGCGCTGGTTGGCGCGCTTGATCAGCAGTCCGAGCAGGAATGCGCCCAGCAACGCGCCGTAGGTGTAGCCGGTGATGCTCAATCCGAGCACCACGACCGGGCTGTGGGTGTCGGTGAACATGGATGCAAAACCGACCAGTGCGCCGGCCCAGAACAGCGTCGAAATCCGCGAGATCCGCAGCATCGTCTTGTCGTCATAGTCGCGGCGACCGAACAGGCGGATCAGGTCGGTGAGCGTCGAATTGGACATCGAGTTCATCGCCGACGACAGCGAACCCATCGTCGCGCCGAGAATGCCGGCGACCATCAGGCCCGATATGCCCGGCGGCAATCCGCGGATGATGAATTCCGGAAACAGGTCGTCGGGGCCACTCAAGCCCAGTTGCGCCGGCGTTTGGCCGCCGAACTTGATCCACAGCAGTGTGCCGACCAACGAGAACAACGCGAATTGCGCCATCACGAATACCGCGCTGCCGACCATGGCCTTGCGGCTGTCGCGCAGGTTCCGGCAGGCGAGGATGCGCTGCACCATCAGTTGGTCGGCGCCGTGCGAGGCCATCGTGAACACGGCGCCGCCGAAGATCGCGGCCACGAACGCGAAAGGACTCGTCAGGATCGGCGCGTGGAAATTGAAGACTTCGAACTTGCCGGCCGCGAACGCGCGGCCGAGGTCGGCCAGCGAAGTTCCGTGCAGCAGGATGCCGACGCTGAGGAGCGCACCACCGAGATAGAGCATCATCTGGATTGCGTCGGTCCACACCACCGCGCGAATGCCGCCGATGTAGGTGTAGGCGACGGTCACCCCTGCCAGCACCACGATGATGACCAGATAGCTCGCGTGCACGCCGATGGCCGCGAGCAGCAAGGCGATCGGGATCGCGGACGCGAACAGCCGCACGCCTTCGGCGAGCAGGCGGGTGACCAGGAACGTCGCCGATGCGAGGCCTTGTACCTTGGGCCCGAAACGTATTCCGAGGTATTGGTAGGCGCTCACCAGATTGCCGCGTGCATACAGCGGAAGCAGCACGATCGCGACGATGCTGCGCCCCAGCAGGTAACCGAACGCCAGTTCGACAAAACCGTAGGCGCCGAGATACGCGACCCCCGGTACGCTGATCACGGTCAGCGTCGAAGTCTCGGTCGCGACGATCGAGAAACACACCGCCCACCACGACAGGTCGCGTTCGCCCACGAAGTAGTCGGTCGCCGAACGTTGCCTGCCGCTGATGCGCAGCCCGATCGCCGCGATCACGATCAGGTAAATGACGATGATGGCGAGGTCGAGCACTAGTCGGCGTGCCGCGTGGCGAACACGACATCCTCGCAGTGACAACGCGTCATGTCGGGATTATGTACCGCATTTCGCACTACCTGCTCCTCGCCGTCGGCAGCACCCTGCCGACATATCCCGTCAATCGTACCCAACCGCCGACGCACGTCACCAATGAAAAACCCGAATGCAGGCATAGCTGCAAGCTATGGGTGAGGTCGCCGCCCGGCAACGCGCAGTATGCTTGCTGCAGAACGAAGTGCTGAAGGCAAAACAAGCGTGACCATCGACGCCAACGGAGTGCCACTGTATCCGCCGACCCGCGTGTTGCTGGGTCCGGGACCGAGCGAACTCGATCCCGAGGTGTTGCGCGCGATGACGCTGCCGCCGCTGGGTTATGTCGATCCGGCGATGCTGCGGATCTTCGACGAACTCAAGGTGCTGCTGCGCGAAGCCTTCCAGACCACCAACGATTTCGCGATCGCCCTGTCCGGCACCGGCACCGCCGGCATGCAGGCGGCCCTCAGCAACACGATCGAATCCGGCGACGCGGTGGTCATCGGCACGATGGGCTACTTCGGCGAGCGGCTGGCGATGATGGCCGAACGCCTGGGCGCGAAGGTGACGCGCGTCGATGCGCCTTGGGGCACCCCGCTCGACGCGGATCAGATGCGCGACGCGATCCGCAGGGTTCGCCCGCGCGCGGTCGGCATCGTGCACGGCGAAACCTCGACCGGCGTCGCGCAGAACGACATCGCCGACATCGCCGCCGCCGCCCATGAAGTCGGCGCGCTGTTGATCGTGGACACGGTGGCGTCGCTCGGCGGCCATCCGATCAATATCGATGCCGCCGGCATCGATGTCTGCTACAGCGGCAGCCAGAAAGCGCTCGGCGCACCATCCGGCATGGCGCCGCTGACGTTGAACGGACGCGCGATGGAGCGCGTGCGCAGGCGCAAATCCGCGGTGTCGAGTTTTTACCTCGACGTACTGGCGCTGGAAAAATACTGGTACCAGGGCCAATACCACCACACCATCTCGGCGCCGCTGGTATACGCGCTGCGCGCGGCATTGCTCGGCTTGCACAACGAAGGATGCGAGCGTCGCTGGGCACGCCATCAGCACAACTTTGCCGCGTTTCGCACCGGCATCGAGGCATTGGGCCTGAGCATCCTGGCGGCGCCCGAACACAGCCTGCACACCGTGGCCGGCGTGCTGCTGCCCGATGGATCGGATGCAGGCGAAATACGAAAAGCATTGCTGGACCGCTTCAGCATCGAAGTCGCGACCGGACTCGGCCCGTTCAAGCCCCGCATGCTGCGGGTCGGTTTGATGGGCTATGGCTCGCAACCGCATTTCGTTTTGCGCCTACTGGCTGCGCTCGAGGAAGTGTTGCGCACGCGTGGACATGCGTTCGAGGCTGGCGCCGGATTGTCAGCGGCGCAACGCTGCTGGCAATCGCTCGAAAATCACCAGTGTGTAGGGCGGGAGTAGCGAAGCGACAAATTCGTCTGGAACTAATTTGGACGCCGAAGGCGGCCCCGAGCGTGAGCGAGGGGAGCATCATGGATGATGCGAACAATCCCGCCGGAAGAAGGCGGGTTGCCACCCGCCCTACAGAAGCTTTGCAGGCACGAGAAATGACCGATTCCGTCCAGCCAACGATCGACAAGCGCGAACTGGTCGCGGCCCTGCGCCGGTTGCTGCCGGACGACGCGATCCTGCACGCGACTGAAGATTTGCGCCCCTACGAGTGCGACGGCCTATCTGCATATCGCCAGACGCCGATGGTCGCCGTGTTGCCACGCACCATCGAGCAGGTGCAGCAGATCATGCGTGTCTGCCACGAACGCGGCGTGCCGGTGGTGGCACGCGGCGCCGGGACTGGTCTGTCAGGCGGGGCGCTGCCGCTTGGCGACGGATTGCTGCTGAGCCTCGCGCGGTTCATGTCGATCCTCGACATCGATCCGGCCAACCGCACGATGCGGGTGCAGCCGGGCGTGCGCAATCTCGCCATTTCCGAAGCCGCGGCACCGCATGGCTTGTATTACGCACCAGACCCGTCATCGCAGATCGCCTGCACCATCGGCGGCAATGTGGCCGAGAACGCTGGCGGCGTGCACTGCCTCAAATACGGCCTGACCGTCCACAACATCCTCAAGCTGAAAATGGTGACGATGGATGGCGAACTGCTTACCTTCGGCGCCGCGGCGCTGGATGCGCCGGGCTTCGATCTGTTGGCCCTCGCAACCGGCTCGGAGGGCATGCTGGGCGTGATCGTCGAAGTCACCGTCAAGCTGGTCCCGAAACCGGAAACCGCACAGGTCGTGCTGGCGGCTTTCTCCAATCTGGAACAGGCAGGCGCTGCAGTGGGTGCGGTGATCGCCACCGGCATCGTGCCGGCCGGGCTCGAGATGATGGACAACCCGGCGATCCGCGCCGCCGAGGCTTTCGTCCACAGCGGCTACCCGGTCGACGCTGAGGCAATCTTGCTGTGCGAACTGGACGGCACCGCCGAAGCGGTCGCCGACGATATCGATCGGGTGAGCGCGATCATGACGCGGTGCGGTGCAAGCGCCACGCGCGTGTCGCGCGACGATGTCGAACGCGCGAAGTTCTGGGCCGGACGCAAGATGGCGTTCCCGGCGATGGGCCGGATTTCGCCCGATTACTACTGCACCGATGGCACCATTCCGCGCAAACATCTGCCGCGCGTGCTGCGGCGCATCCAGGAATTGGGGCGCAAGCACGAATTGGCCGTTGCCAACGTGTTCCACGCCGGCGACGGCAACCTGCACCCGATGATCCTGTACGACGCGAGCCGCCCGGGTGAACTCGAACGCGTCGAAAAGCTTGGTGGCGAGATCCTGAAACTGTGCGTCGAAGTAGGCGGCACCATCACCGGCGAGCACGGCGTCGGCGTCGAGAAGATCAACCAGATGTGCGACCAGTTTTCGTCCGCCGAGCTGTCGCAATTCCACGCGATCAAGGCGGCCTTCGATCCCAAAGGCCTGCTCAATCCGGGCAAGGCGGTGCCGCTGCTGAAGCGCTGCGCCGAATACGGCGGCCTGCACGTGCACGGTGGCCAGCTGCCGTTTCCGGAACTGGAGCGATTTTGACCACGTCGCACGATGCGAGCACGGAGATCCGGGCGCGCGCGATCGACGCGGTTGAACAGCGCGCTCCGCTGACGATCGTCGGCGGCGACACCAAGCATTTCCTCGGCCGTGAGGCGCAAGGCGAACTGCTTGCGCTGGGCGATCACCGCGGCGTCATCGATTACCACCCCGAAGAACTGGTCCTCACCGCGCGGGCCGGCACGCCGCTGTCCGAACTCGAAACATTGCTAGCCGAACATGGCCAGATGTTCGCTTTCGAGCCGCCGCACTTCGGTGCCGCAGCCACCCTCGGCGGCACGATCGCGGCGAACCTTTCGGGTCCCCGCCGCGCCTACGCAGGAGCCGCGCGTGACTTCGTACTTGGCACCCGCATCATCAATGGCCGCGGCGAGATCCTGCGCTTCGGCGGTGAGGTGATGAAGAACGTCGCCGGCTACGACTTGTCGCGTCTCGTCACGGGTGCAATGGGCACGCTGGGCGTGATCCTGGACGTCAGCCTGAAGGTGCTGCCACGGCCGCGCGAAACCATGACACTCGTGCAGTCACTGGCGCCGCGCGCCGCAGTCGAAAACCTGTGCCGGTGGGCGGCTGCGCCACTGCCGGTTTCCGCTTCGTGCATCGAAGGCGGGCATCTTTACGTGCGGTTGTCAGGAACGGCGAGCGCGCTCGCGAAAGCCCGCACCATCATCGGCGGCGATGCGCTGGAAGACGCGGATACGTTCTGGCTGGACGTTCGCGAACAACGGCGCCCCTTTTTTGGCGGCGACACCCCGCTGTGGCGCATCTCGCTGTCGCCTGCGGCGCCTCTGGATATACCGGGCGAACAGATGATCGAATGGGGTGGCGCGTTGCGCTGGCTCAGAAGCGATGCTCCCGTGATGATGATCCGCTCCGCCGCGGCAAAACACGGCGGTCATGCGGTGCTGTTTCGCAGTTCCATTCGATCATCCGATCCGTACCACCCGCTTCCCGAACCGCTGATGCAACTCCACAAACGCATCAAGGCAGCGATGGACCCGCATGGCATTTTCAATCGTGGACGCATGTACGCAGGGTTCTGACTTCGCTGAAGATTTCGTTCGGTAAACCAATTCCCACTTCCCATGCAGACCAACATTGCCGCACCGTTCAAGAACACCGCCGAAGGCGACGAGGCCGAGGCGATCCTGCGCGCCTGCGTCCATTGCGGTTTTTGCACCGCAACCTGTCCGACGTATCAATTGGTGGGTGACGAACTGGATGGACCGCGCGGCCGCATCTACCTGATGAAAATGGTTCTGGAAGGCGAAGCGCCGAGCCGCAAGACCCAAGTGCACCTCGATCGCTGCCTGACCTGCCGCGCGTGCGAGACCACGTGTCCGTCCGGCGTCCAGTATGGACGACTCGTGGATATCGGTCGCGCCGAGGTGGACGCGCGGGTTCGGCGCCCGCTCGGCGAACGCATCATGCGACGCGTGCTGCGTGCCATCGTGCCGTATCCGAAACGCTTCGGTTTTTTCTACAGGCTCGGGCGAGTCGCGCCGCAAGCGTGGTCGGGCGGCATGTGCAAGACACCGCGGCGCCTCGAAGCCGCATCATCGCCCGCGAACCGCGGGCTCGAGCGCAAGATGCTGGTGCTCGACGGTTGCGTGCAACCGGTCGCTGCCCCCGCCACCAACGCGGCGGCGGCGCGCGTGCTTGCGAAGCTCGGCATCGAACTCGTGCGCGCCGAAGGCGCGGGCTGCTGCGGCGCCATCAGCCATCATCTGACCGCACCCGAAGAAGCCAGGGCATTCATGCGCCGCAACATCGACGCGTGGTGGCCCCACATCGAAGCCGGCGCCGAGGCCTTGGTGATGACCGCGAGCGGCTGTGGCGCAATGGTGCGCGAGTACGGCCATCTGTTGCGCGATGATCCGGACTACGCGGCGAAGGCAGCGCGTGTTTCGGAGTTGACGCGAGATTTGAGCGAGATATTGGCGCGCGAAAACCTGCAAGCCTTCGCAGACACTGGCCACGGTCACCGTATCGCCTGGCACTCGCCCTGCACCCTGCAGCACGGCCAAAAAATCGTGGGCGTGGTGGAACAGATTTTGCGAACGGCAGGCTTCGAACTCACGCTGGTGCGCGACAGCCATCTATGTTGCGGCTCGGCCGGTACCTATTCGCTACTGCAGAAAAATTTCTCCGAGCCCCTGCTCCGCAACAAGCTCGATGCGCTCCAGGCAGGCCGCCCGACGGTCATCGCCACCGCCAACGTCGGCTGCCAGTTGCACCTCGGCAGCGAATCGGCGGTGCCGGTCCATCACTGGATCGAATTGCTGGACGACCCGAGTCTCGCAGGCAGCTGAGACTCACTTGTACAAGAGGTATTTCCGCCGAACCTTTTCGAACTGCGACAGGCCGGCTTGCCAGCGCCGCTGCATCTCGGAGACGGGAATGTCTTTCTCGATATCCTGCCGTACCCAGTCGTTGCCGATCAGGCGATCGAAATCGGATGCCGTGAAGGCGAATTGCTGTGGATAGAGTTCGTGGATGGTTGCGATCACCGTGAGCCCGACGAGCACCGGATTGAACGCATCGCGGTCCATCACATGCACCTCGATGCCGTTGCACGACTTGCCCTGATATTTCGAAAAGGTCGGCGTGAAATGGACGGGCCGGAACCGCACGCCATCCAGGTGCTTGTCGTTGAGCACGCGCGACAATTTGTCGGCGTCGATCCATGGCGCCCCGATCAGCTCGAACGGGCGCGTCGTACCGCGGCCTTCGGACACGTTGGTGCCTTCCACCAGGCCCATGCCCGGATACACCAGCGCCGTGGATTCGGTCGGCATGTTGGGCGAGGGCATCACCAATTGCAGCCGCGTGTCGTCGTAATACATCGACCGCTTCCAGCCGCGCATCTTCACCACCGTCAGGTCGGCGCCGATGTGGAACTCACTGTTGAAGAGCCCGGCCAGTTCGCCGATCGTCATGCCATAGCGCAGCGGAATCGGATACTCGCCCACGAACGAAGCGAACTTCGGATCGAGCACCGGCCCCTGCACCTTGGTGCCGCCGATCGGATTCGGTCGATCCAGCACGAGGATCGGGATGTGCGCCGCCGCCGCGGCCTTCATCACGTCCGCCATCGTGTACAGGTAGGTGTAGAAGCGCGCGCCGACGGCCTGGATGTCGAACACCAGCACGTCCACGCCCTTCAGCATCGCCGGCGTCGGCTGGCGCGTCTTGCCGTACAGGCTGTACACCGGCAAGCCGGTCGCCGGGTCGCGGTCCGACCCGACGCTCGCACCCGCCTGGTGTGCGCCGCGGATACCGTGCTCGGGCCCGAACAGCGCCACCAGGCGCACGCCCGGCGTGTGCGCCAACAGATCGACGTCGCTGACGAGTTCTCGATCGACGCCGGTCGGATTGGTGATCAGTCCGACGCGCTTGCCGCGGATCAGGTCAAGCCGATCGTGCAGCAAGACTTCGATGCCCGTCTGAAAATCGGCCGTGGAATGCTCGTGCATCGCAGCCGGCATCGCCGCGAATGACGTCGAACATGCCCACAGCGCGAGCAGTGCGACGATGGTCCGGCAGGCGCGGCCGCCATCAATAGTCACGCTGCTGCCACTGGCTGTCGGTGATCTTCGGCTGCGTCGCCTTGCCGCCAGCATGGACCTGAAGATCGTCCACGTACCAGCCGCGGCCATTGATTTCGTCATCGGTCCGATAGCGGAATTGGACGAACTGCGCGTCTGCCGGCAACGCCACCGTTTTGGTTTGCCAACCGTCGCTGGAACCTGTCAACCCATCGAGCGCCTGCCAATGCACGCCATCGGGCGATGCCTCGATGCTGCCGTAATCGTCATCGGGTTGCAGGCGATACCAGGTTTGGAATGACAAGGTTGCGTCCTTGCGCGGCTCCACTTTGGCGGTCAATGTCCGGTTCAAATAGTCGCCATAACCCGAGAACCACGCTGGTCCGCCATCGGGCGCGGTGACGGGAATCGCGTTGGCGATGTCGGTGTTGATGTCGTGCAGCGCGGTGACGGCGGACGGGCCATGCCGGTTCGGATGCACGCGATTGGTCAGGACCACGGCAACGATGTCGTTGCGCGTGTTGATGACCAGCGAGGTTCCGGTGAACCCCTCGTGGCCGGATGAATGCGGCCCCGAAAGCGCGCCCATCAGCCAGCCACGGTCGATCGACCAACCAAGGCCGGTGGCATCGTCCGGAAATTTCTTGTCCCAGTTGGTCAGCAGCAGATCGACCGCATGCTGCGACAACACGCGGGCGCCGCCATAGGTGCCGCCGTTCAACATCATCTGTCCGAAAACTGCCAGGTCGTAGGCAGTGCTGAAAACCCCGGCGTGCCCCGCGACGCCATCGAGCGCCCACGAATTTTCGTCGTCCACCGATCCCCACAGCATGCCGCGATGCGTCCACGGCTGGTATTCGCTCGCCGTGATGCGCGGCTTCAGTTTCGCCGACGGGTCGTACATCGTGTCCGTCATGTGCAACGGCCCGGTGAGATGCTTGCGGATGAACACGTCTTCGCGCTCGCCGCTCAATTTTTCAATCAAGGCGCCCAAGGTGATGAAGTTGATGTCGCTGTAGACGTAGTGGGTGCCGGGCGGATGTTCGAGCGGCAGTTGCAGCACGTAGTCCATGCGGTCCTTGCGTGAACCCTTGATTTCGAACAGCGGCGTCGGCGGGTCGGGGCGGAACCCGGATGTGTGCGTCAGCAACTGCCGTATCGTCACCTCCTCCTTGCCGTGCACGCCGAACTGCGGCAGATATTTGGCGACCGGATCATCGAGCTTGAACTTGCCCTCGTCCCACAACTGCATGATCGCGACAGCCGTGAACAGCTTCGAGACGGAAGCCATGTCGAAGATTTCATCCCTTTCCATCGGCCGCGGATCGCTCGCCAAGGCGTAATCGCCATTCGTGTAGAGCGACGCGTAACCATAGGCCTCCCATTTGGCGATCACGCCGCGGCGCGCGACCAGCACCACGGCGCCGGGCGCCGCACGACGAGCCAGCGCACGGCTGACGGTGCCGTCGATGTCGTCCAGCGCCTGCGGCACGAATCCCGCCTCGGCTGCCGAGCCGTCGTGCAAAACCGTTGCGCAAGGACAATCCGGCTGATTCCAGGCATGGGCGTACGAAGGATTGGCGGCCCTTGCCGGCGCTATCCCGACCAGCATCATCGCCAGAACGACGGACATCGGTACTCGAACCTGATTGCCTGCAATCATGCTTCTTTGGCCTTCTCGAAATGAACCGCGGTAAATGGATCCGCATCAATAATGGATCGCCTGGGTCTGATGACCAAGCACTTTCCAGATCGCCGGATCTTCATAACCCAATACCCAGGCCGAAAATCCGCGGAAGTGATACTGGCGGACCAGTTTCAGCTTTTCGGAAAACGAGCGGGCGTTTTCAATGAACAGCCATTCGAAAACACCGTTGGGCCCCGGCCAGTACGCATAGTCCACGCCCATCGAGTCCATCCACTGCGGCGTGACCTGATGGCGATCGAGCAAGTCCTGCACTTCGCGCCAGGTGATTTCATCGCGCGTCGAATGCGGACCCTTCTTGTCGCTGTACGCGGCGTACCAGTGATCCGAATAAGTGGGAATGCCGAATGAAACCTTGTCCGGATCGATGCCAAGCCGCACCAGATAATCGGCCATTCGCCGCATCCACGGCAGGCCGGCGACGGGTCCGGGCGGCGTCAGGGCCGTGTTCTGGTCATAGGACATGAACGACATGAAATCGCCGATCGCGGCCAGCTTCTTGAAATCGAAAGCTCCTTTCCAGTTCTCATAAAGAAACTTGCTGAAATCGGAACTATCCGATGCCGGCACCGGCTGCTCCGCCTTGACCACCGCCATCGAAATCTTGAAGCCGTGGGCGTGCAATGCCTTGGCCGCCTCACGGTAGAAATCCGTGTAGGCCTCGCCATCGCTCACATGCACGTTTTCGAGATCGAATTGCCAGCCGTAGTAGTGAAAGTGCTGCGCGTCGTACAACATGATGTCGATCGCGCGCGCGCGCGCCTTGGGGTCATTCAAGAACGCGTGGATGCCTTCCTGGTCGAAGCTCGCGACGATCGGCATGACCTTGACGCGGTTGGACGCCGCGATCTGCAACACGCGCGGATCAACCCCACCGTAAACCGTGCCGTATTTGTCGATGCGGTACGCCGCCGGCACGATGATGGAGATCTGCGACGCATGCGCCTTGAAGCTCTGCAGCGCGTCCATCGTGTCGGTCATGTAGAACAGGTTTTCCGATTTGACGGATTGGGCCAAGGCATTCCCCGAGGCAATCAGCAATCCGCACCCGAACAACAGGGCAAGACGAAAACGCCTCGATGTCATTTTGTTCATCTTCCGTCCCGTGGCTGCATCGACCGGCAAGCAAGCTCGCTTTTCGAGCACAGATGATCGGCGACACACGCAAAAACGCCGCTGCGAATTGCGCTCGCCCTCACCGTCAACCAGCGCCGCGGCATGGTTGCACGACCGTTCGCACGGCCGACGACGGTGTGTTCTTGTGGCCGGAATCGTACACGCGCGCAACCCGCGTGTAGAGGCGGCCCCGGCGTGGTGGGGCGCGGCGACGCCGCGTCTGCGCTTTTGCGAAGGTGCAGCAGACAAGCGGTTTCAAGACGTTTCGAGCATCCCGGCAGCTAACGAAACCATAACCCCCAGCTATGTCGAGTGACTGTCTTTTCATTGGTGGTTTTCGCCGGCCATTGATTATGCTCGACGGCATGCCACGAGGGGCGCACGAGAAGGTTCGAGGGTCGTGCGCATGCTGCTGCTGCCCTCGGCAGGTTTGGCGTTCGCATATGGCGTGCGACTTGAACAGCAGCATTGAATTGCCGCGCTCACCGCACCCGCAAGCTCACTACACGCGTGACCATCCACCGGGGAGTACGTAACATGATGAGCAAGTCTCTGCGCACGACGCATCGCAACAATATTTTCAAGCGCAAGGCCCTGGCCATCGCCATCGGCTCGGCTGCGCTGGGGTTCGCGGGTGCGGCCTGGGCGCAGGCCACCAGCGGCACCATCTACGGGACTGCGCCGGTGGCATCCGGCGAAAGCATCCAGATCACCGGCGGCGCGGGCTATAACCGCACCATCACGGTGGGACCCTCCGGCAAATATTCGATCACCCTGCCCGTCGGCACATACACCGTGTCGTTGCTGCAGGACGGCAAGGTGGTACAGAGTCGAACCGGCGTGACACCGGCCGCGGCTGGCGCGGTGGCGGTGGATTTCGCTTCCGCAATCGCAGGAGCCACCACGCTCGGCGCGGTGAACGTCACGGCCAATTCGATCCCCGCGATCGACGTGACCACCACCAACCAGGTCACCACGATCACTGCCAAGCAATTGCAGCAACTTCCCTTGGCGCGCACTGCCGAGGACATTGCCCTGCTGGCACCGGGCGTCGGCATGGGCAGCCCCGAACTGAGCGGCGGCCCGCTGGGCACGCCCGCCAATGTGTTCGGCGGCGCCTCGACAGCCGAGAACGCGTATTACGTGGACGGCATGAACACCACCGAGGCGCTAAACCAGCAGGGCGGCATCACGCTGCCGTACGGCGCGATCCAGCAGCAGCAGACCTTCATATCGGGCTACGGCGCGAAGTATGGCCGCTCGATCGGCGGCGTGATCAACCAGATCGGCAAGAGTGGTTCCAACGAATGGCATTTCGGTGGGCGGGCGCAATGGCGGCCCGCCAAATTGCGATCCGATCCGATCAATTACTACTACGCCAATCCGCTGATTACGGATCCCGTGTCGGATGCGGGTACCCTGCCCGGCGACATCGCCGTCTATCGCAAGGACAACAGCTCCAGCGAAACGACCTACGACGCCTACATCAGTGGTCCGATCATCAAGGACAAGTTGTTCTTCTTCGTGGGCGCCGAGCAGGACAACAGCAACTATCGGACGACCAGTGAGTTCGGCGGTGGCGCCACTACCGAGGACGTGACAGTCCACGATCCCAAACTCTATGCCAAGCTGAACTGGAACATCAACGACAACAACATCCTGACCGTGACCGGCCTCCAGAACGAGCACAAAGTATGGGGCACTGTTTACGACTTCGACTACGACACCCTGCAGAAAGGTGGTTTCAACAGCCTTGACCAGACCGGCAAGACCGCGTTCCGGATGTGGACGGCCAACTACACGTCCTACCTCAGCGACAACCTGACCCTGAATGCGATGCTGGGCAAGATGCACGGCGAGTATTACACGCAGCAACCGGGCTACCCCGGCTTCGACCCGTCGCTGCCGCACATCGCGGATGCTTCTTACCAGGATCCTGCATTCGTGCCGCCCGGTGGCATCCGCAACTCGCAAGGCAATTCGACGGTCGCGGACCCTGGACATAGCGAAGCGGTGATGAACTATCGCCTGAGCCTCGACTACAAATTGGGCACGCACGACTTCCAGATCGGCATCGACAACATCAACTCCTGGGATCTGCTTGATGGCTCCGTGAACACCGGGCCGGGCTACCAGTGGATTTACGGGCAAAGCGATGCCGGCAAGCCGGTTTTCGGCGTCGATCCCGGTGTCCCGCCGTATGTCGGACCTTCGACTCAGTGCGATTCAAGCGGCACTTGTTACTACGTGCAGAAGCACGTCGACATCAGTAGCGCCTCTGTTCGCGTCAGCCAACGCGCGCAGTACGTCGAAGACAATTGGCAGGTGACCCCCAACCTGCTGTTGAATCTCGGCCTGCGCAACGACCAGTTCGTCAATTACGACGGATCGGGCGTGTCCTATATCCGGGAAACCACGCCGCAATGGGCGCCGCGCCTCGGCTTCAGTTGGGACGTGCATGGCGATTCCACCCTGAAGGTGTTCGGCAATGCAGGCCGCTATTACCTGGCGCTCCCGACCCAGTTGGCGCTGTCCATTGCCGCACCGGTGACCAACGCCGGGATTTACGGGACCTACACCGGCGTCGATCCGGCGACCGGCGAGCCGATCGGCTTCACGCCCCTGCCGCAAAGCCCCTCCACAGGCGTGTCGATCGACAGCGAATACGGCCAGCCGAAGGACCCGCGCGTCTCGGCTGCCCAGAACATCAAGCCGGAGTATTCCGACAACTTCGTGCTGGGCATGCAGCAGCAGTTCCAGATGCTGGGCACAAACTGGGTCTTCGGCGCGACCGGCACGTACCAAAAGATGAACCGCATCATCGACGACTATGACGATGAGCAAAGGGAGTGCGCGGCCGGGCGGGCGCGGGGTTACGACTGGATGACCCCGGACAGCTGCAGCGACTGGACGCAAAGTCTGATCATGGTCAATCCGGGCGAGACCAGCAATATCCTGGTGAAAGGTCCCGACGGTCAGCTGCATCCGATCGACTTCACGCGCGAGGAGCAGGGCTTCACGAAGGGCCCAATTCGCAAGTACTACTCGATCGACCTGTCCCTGCAGCACGAGTGGGATGGCAAGTGGTTCGCCAAGATCGATTACGTGTTCTCGCGCACCTGGGGCAACACGGAAGGGCCGGTGAGCACGTATTCCCAGCAGAGCGGATCCTACGAGTCGCTCACTACCGCGTGGGATTTCCCGGAAAGGATGGACTACTCCTACGGCGTCCTGCCCAACGACCGCAAGCACCAACTCAAGATCTTCGGCGCCTACGCGATCACTCCCGAATGGACGGTCGGCGGCAACCTCTATATCGCTTCGGGCACGCCGCGCCTGTGCCGCGGTGGGTTCGGACCGGACCAGATCGCCCTGCACGGTTCGCACACCTATTACTGGTGCGGCGGGATGCCGGTGCCGCCGGGTTCGCTCGGCCGCTTGCCGTGGACCCACCAGTTGAGCCTCAACATGGACTACAGCCCGGCGTGGGCCCAACACAAACTCGATTTCAATCTCGCGGTATTCAACGTATTCAACGAACAAACGGTACTGTTCTACAACGACTTCTTCGGGACCACCACCAGTCCGAATCCAGACTTCGGACGGGTGCAGGACACCCGGTCGCCGCGATATTTCAGATTCTCGGTGTCGTACGATTTTTGAGAGCTCCCCGCTCACTCTCCGCCGCCGGGCGCAAGCCCGGCGTTTTTTTATCACCGTCGCTGGCACGACGTGGACGGATCGCCCCGCCGAGTGTGACCGCGGTTCGCTTGAACACCATTTAATATTGATGCCACCATCGATCACGAAGTGAGCACGCTTTCGATGCCGCAATCCGTGCAAGATCCACCGCAGCGGCCATTGTCATCGGTGGCTACGCGGCTGTTGACGCGGGCCCGCAGGGAATGGGAACAGCGGCAGTTCGACGCCGCCGAGGGATCGCTCAACAGCGTGTTGGCCTTGGCCCCGGATTGTCTGGATGCCATCCGGATGCTCGGCATGGTGGCGCAGCGCCGCGGTCATCACGCCAAGGCCGCCGATTGCTTCCGGAAGGTACTCGCCGTTTTTCCGCAGGATGAAGAGTTGCACGTCGGGCTCGGGATTGCCCTGTTCGAGCTCGCTGAACCCGAGCAGGCCCTTGCGCATTTGCGGCAAGCCTGCACGCTGGCACCGAATTCCGCACTGGCTTGGTTCAATCTCGGCGAAGCGCTCGGTCGGCACGCACACTCGCAGGACTCGGTCGCGGCCTTGCGGCGCGCGATCGAACTCGATCCCGCGCACGTTTCGGCACGATTGTCGCTGGCGCGCGTCCAGGCCAGCCTCGGCCATATCGATGCGGCGGTGAAGGGCTACCGCGAAGTGGTGCGCCGCGATCCGGGCAACGCCGAAGGCTGGTTCGGACTGTCGAATCTCAACACGGTGCGCTTCGATGCTGCCGATGCGGCACGCATGCAGCATGCCCTGGCGCGACCGGGCCTCGCCGGCCGCGAATACGAGTTGCTGGCTTTCAGTTACGCGAAGGCTCTGGAAAACCAGAACAAATACGCGCAGGCGTTCGAAGTGTTCGAACACGGCAACACATCGCGCCGCCAGCGCGTGAAGTGGGACGCCGCGGGCGAACGCCGCCGCGTAGCCGCAATCCAGGATGCGTTCTCCAAAAACCTGCCCGCGCCGCTCGACCCGCAGCTCGGCCGCGAAGCCATCCTGATCGTCAGCATTCCGCGTTCCGGCTCCACACTCGTCGAGCAGATCCTCGCTTCGCACCCGGAGGTCGAGGGCGCGAACGAGATCAAGGACATGACGCAGGTGATCGACGCGGAAACCGCGTCTCGCCATTCCGCGTTCCCGCTGTGGGTGCCGGGCGCCGACGCCGAGGATTGGCAGCGCATGGGCCGCGACTACCTCGCGCGCACTACACGCTGGCGCGAACGCAAGCCGCGCTTCACCGACAAAAGCCTGGTGACGTGGTACCTCGTCGGCGCAGCACTTGCGATGATGCCGGCAGCGCGAATCGTGATCGTCCGGCGCGATCCGGTCGAAACCTGCCTCGGCTGCTTCCGGCAGTGTTTCAGTGAAAACAGCGGCTTTGCCTGCAGCATGGATGAACTGGCCGATTACTGCATCGACTTCCTGCGCCTCACGCGATTCTGGCTGCAGGAATATCCGGATCGCGTGATGGACCTTCAATACGAATCGCTGGTCGCCGATCCCGATGCCGAAGTCCGTCGCTTGCTGGATTTCTGTGGCCTGCCCTTCGATCCCGCCTGCCTCGATTTCCACAAGACCGCGCGCACGGTGCAAAGCCTGCCCAGTGCCGCGCAGGTGCGGCAACCTATCCGGCGCGACACCGCGCGCAGTGCGCTGTACGGCGACAAGCTGGATCGACTGCGCCAGCGTTTGCGCGATGGGCGTTGACGGAGTGAACCTCGCGCGCTGCGATTCAGCCCCTATTTCGCGCATGGCGCGGCTGGTGATCGCGTTGGTCGCGTTGACCATCATGGCGGCCTGCGCGCCGCTGCCGCCACGCAACCCGATGGCGACCTGGATGCCGTCGAAGAACCATGACATCCGCAAGCCGCAGTTGATCGTTCTGCACTTCACCAATCAGGGTTCGGTGCAGCAGGCGCTGGATACCCTGCGCACCCGCAACCCCGACGGTCCGGTCAGCGCGCATTACCTGATCGGCCGCGACGGCCACATCTACCAACTGGTCAGCGACACCCTGCGCGCGTGGCACGCGGGCCCGGGCCGCTGGGGCACGATCACGGACGTCAATTCGGCCTCCATCGGGATCGAGATCGACAACAATGGCCATGTACCGTTTCCGCCCGCGCAGATCGCCAGCCTGATCGATCTGCTGACCGACCTCACCAGGCGTTGGCATATTCCGCGCGCGCAGATCATCGGCCACGAGGACATGGCGCCATCGCGCAAGGACGATCCCGGTCCGCTGTTTCCATGGGCGACATTGGCGGCCGACGGTTTCGGTTTGTGGCCCGATCCGATCGCCACCCTGCCCGATCCGCCCCCCGGTTTCGACCCTTGGATGGCGCTGACCGCAATCGGCTATTCGCTGGATGATCCGTCCGCGGCGGTACGTGCGTTCAACGACCATTTCCGCGGCATGCGCAGCGACACGCTGGATGCCGAAGACCTGCGCATCCTCAGCAATCTCGTCGGCAAGATCGAGCGCGGCGCGACGGGAAAATAGGCTGATCGCGAAGTGCGCCGCAGCACGACGTGGCGCGCAGCAGGTCATTGGACCCGCCGCGCGCCATCGCCTCGTGCTTTTCTTTTTATGCGTGCAGGCGACGACGACGCCAGCCGTAACCCACGCCAAGCATCAGCAGCCCGAGGCCGAACAAGCCCAGTTCCCCCGGCTCGGGAACCGAAAGCGTCACGTTGGCGGCTCCCGGCGAATTCAAGAAATCGGTGAACAGGTAGAAGTCCGTCCGGTTCGGAAGCGGTGGATTGGGAAAAAACGAAACCGTGAACAGACTGCCCGGGTCGGGCAAGGCCTGCGGGCAATTATCGGCCGCGAAATTCGCGGGAATGCTGCCGCATTCCAGTTCGTCCCCGCTGGACGCGCCTCCTTCGGGCACGATGAACTGAAAGGTGAACTTGGAAGCGGCGTGCATGGTGACGTTGTTCATCCACAGGCAAAAACTGAAGCCGTCGGTGTTAACTCCCTGCACATCCCCACAGGGAATGAAGTTCACTTGATACGTATGGTTGAGCAGCCCAATGCTGCAGGGGTCGTCATGAGTGCACTGCGGCGGCGTGGTCGGCGGCAGGGCGTCATTCGACGTCGAAGGCGGATCAAAAACTACCCGCGTCGCAAACGCTGCCGGCGCGGTCATGGCGAGAACCACGGCTGCTGCCGCAAGAACCAGATAACGTGTCATCACTGAATACCCCTTTAGATTTGCGGGTTGCGGAGGAACCGCAAAGATTCATGTTCGCGGGCTTTGGTTCTGCATGTGTTGTGCCATCACAGCAACTCATTGTTTTGATTACAGTCGGAATCGAGAGTACATGCCGAACCTGTAAGTTTCTCCGACGCAAAATTGGAGCGCTGGGGCGGCAGTGCCACTCAACTCACTGTCTTTCGGGGCTTTTATCGCGAGCGCGCCCCGACAGTCCGGGTGTAAACAGTTTTGACAGTCGAACGTGCGTGAACCGCCCAGGAAGTTGAGCGCGCCAGTTGCCGTAATCCCGCCGAATGACTCAGGGTTCGCCGGGAGCCGCGGCAGCAGCCACTGCGCGCTCCGGCAGCGGCAAGCCGGCCTGTTTGCACAAGGCTGCAAAGCGTGGATCGTGCTGGTAGGCCAGCACGAAGGGATCGGTGAGCAGCAGGCCGGAGAAATTCGGATCGCGCTGGCTCCAGGCACGCTGCAGCCAGTCGAACATTTCGTCAGGGCGCTTGCGTACGGCGTACAGGTCGGCCACGAAATAAGGCTGGTCCTTGCCCTGCTTGGTGATGTAATCGCGCAGCGCCGCGTCGGCCTGTTTGCCGTCGGCGCCGATCTGCGCCGCAAGCGCCCGTGCCCATGGACCAATCACCGGATCGGTTTCCTTGGCGGCGTTGCTGCGTGCCGCGTCCACATCGCCGCGCAGGACGTCGACCTCGGTCAGGATGCCGTACAACCACGGATAATTCGGCTGCCAGGCCAGCCCTTTCTTGGCAACCTCCTCCGCCGCATCCAACTGTCGTTGTCCCAGCAGGGCAATTGCCAAATTGAAGTAGATGTCGACACGCGCCGGATCGTTGGCAAGGGCCTTGCGGTACATTTCTACCGCCGCCTGCAGTTGCCCCAGGTTCTCGAGCCCACTGGCCAGATAATTCATGCTGGTCGTGTCATTGGGGGCCAGCTCATGGGCCCGCTTGTACTCGGCGAGCGCCCCGATGGGGTCGTTGTCGACCGCCGCCAGCAGGTAACCGCGATCGGTATGGGTGTATGCCGCATTGGGGGCCAGTGTTTGCTCCCTGTCTGCTGCAGCGCGAGCCTGGGCATAGGCTTGCTGGCGCGCGTCCCCAGTCAGAAACAACACGCCAAGGTTGACCGATGCATTGGACATCAACCCCCAGACATAGGCGTAGTCCGGATCGAGCGCGAGGGCGTGCTGAAACAGCGAAATGCCCTGGCGGATGCTGGCTTCGGTGCCGCGGCGGTAGATGGCCCGCCCCTGCAGCATCAGCTCGTAAGCCTCCACGTTGCCGCTGGGCGGCTTGTCGCTTGCCACGATGGGTTTGCCGAGCAGCTTGACCTTGAGCGCGTCGGCGACGGCTTCACCGATCTTCGACTGGATCGCGAAGACGTCGTTGAGCTTTTCGTCATAGCTGTGCGACCACACGCTGGTTCCGTCCTTCGCGCGGATCATGTTGACGGTGACCCGGATCCGGTTGGCCTGCTGGCGCACCGAACCCTGGATCAGGTGGGCGACCCCGAGCGCGGCACCGATCTGGGCGAGACTGTCTTCGCTGTCGCGGAACTTGAAGCTGGAATATTTCCCGATCACCTTCAGCCCGTTGACCTGGGTAAGGTCGGAAATCAATTCTTCCGAAAGCCCATCGGAAAAATACTGCTGCTTGGGATCGCCGCTGTCGTTGGTCAGCGGCAGCACGGCCACCGATTGGAACGGAACCTTCGCCAGTGTCGCTGCGATGGCTTTCGCGTCGGCCGCCCCGGCCGCGCTGTTCACGTCGCGATGCAACACGAAGGTGTTGGTGATCAGCAGCACGATCGCGACCGCCATGACGCCGATGATCCACACGTCCAGCTTGCGCCCGGTGGCGCGATGGAACGCCTGATCGTGACTGGCGTCGTCGCTTTCGAGCTTGAAGCCTTGCGGCGTCAGCTTGTAATACCAGGAAAAGGCCACCCAGAAGGGAAATCCGATCGCGCACGCGATCACGAACCAGCGGGTGATCCAGTCCGGTGCCCGGAACACGGGGGCAAGTTGTGCGATGCCTTGCGAGAGTGCCCACACTGCGCCGATGTAGACCGCCGCGGCACGCCACACGTGGCGATAGCTGAGTTCCGCAATGAAGCCGCGCTTCCCTGGCGACCCGTCGTGGCTGATCACTATGTGCCCCGGGGCTCCCACCGGCTACAGGCCGGTCTCCAGATGAGCGCAAGTGTCGGGCTTCATGGGGCGCGATGCAAGCCCGGAAGGAATCACCCGATGGCGCCGGGCGCTTGCCAATCGACGGACTTCATCGGTCCCTGTGGACGATGTAGCGGGCCATCCAGCGCAGCGGTTCGGCGGCACCGCCGAAGCGATCGAGCGCAGCCAGCGCGTCCGCGTACAACGCGTCGGCGCGGCGCTTGGCGTTATCCATCCCCATCAACGACGGATACGTGGCCTTGCCGCGGGCGGCGTCGGCACCGTGGGTCTTGCCGGTGAGGGCCTGTTCCCCTTCGACGTCCAGCACGTCGTCCTTGATCTGGAACGCGAGTCCCATGCATTCGGCAAAACGATCGAGTGCGTCGCGCGAGGCGCTCGCAAACCCTGTGGCCGCGCAAGTCGGCATCAGCACCGCCGCGCGGATCAGCATGCCAGTCTTGTCGCGATCGAGTGCTTCGAGGTCCGCGACGGCGAGTTGCTTGCCTTCGGACTCGAGATCCACCGCCTGCCCGCCGGTCATGCCTTCGGAACCGGCAGCGCTGGCGAGGATCGCGATCATGCCCAGCCGTTCGATGGCCTCGCGCGTGCCGTCGCGAGCAAGGATTTCGAATGCGCGCGTGTGCAGTGCGTCGCCGGCCAGGATTGCGGTCGCCTCGCCAAAGGCCGCATGCGTGGACGGCTTGCCGCGTCGCAGCGCGTCGTCATCCATTGCCGGCAAGTCGTCGTGCACCAGCGAGAACACGTGCACGCATTCGACCGCGCACGCGGCATCGTCCAGACGCTCGGGTGCCACGCCCAGCACTTCACCACTCGCATAGCACAGCAATGGCCGGATGCGCTTGCCGCCACCGAGTGCCGCGTAGCGCATCGCGGCATGCAGGGACGCGGGTCGCGCGCCGGCCGCGGGCAGCCGCTCATCCAGCGCGCGCTCGACGCGTTCGAGGTATTCCGGCACCCGATCGGCAAACGACATCGACCCACTCCTTGTCCGGCGGCGCGGCCGCGAATCGCCGCGAGCCTAGCGAGGGCGGCGCTTGCGTGTCAAAGCAATTTCCGCGCGACTTCCACCTTATCTTCACGCACAATGCGTACGATCACGAAGTCGGCTGACGATGTGCCGCAGGAGACCAGCAGAATGATCGCCCAAGCTTTCGCCAGTGGATCGCGGCGCGGTGCCCACGGCTACCAGGCACGCATTCTGCCGGAGGTATCGCGCACCTTTGCACTGACCATTCCGCAACTCGACGTACGCCTGCGCACGGTGATCGCGAATGCGTATCTGTTGTGCCGGATCGCCGACACCATCGAAGACGAGAACGCGCTGCCTGGCGACGTCAAGCAGCAGTTCCACGACCGCTTCACGCGCGTGGTGGAGGCAACGGAAGACCCGGCATCGTTCGCGCGCGACCTGGCGCCGCTGCTCGTCGGCAACACGCTCGCCGCCGAACGCGACCTGGTCGCGCACACCGCGGAAATCGTCCAGGTCACCGACGGCTTCAATCCGGCGCAGCGCGATTCGCTGGCGCGCTGTATCCGCACGATGTGCACCGGCATGCCGAGCTTCGAGCGCCGCACCAGCAGGGCTGGCCTCGCCGACATGCGCGAGATGGATCGCTATTGCTATTACGTCGCCGGCATTGTCGGCCAGACCCTCACGGATCTCTTTTGCGATTACTCGCCGCGCATCGCCGAGCGGCGCGAAGAGCTGTCGGCGCTGGACGTGTCATTCGGGCAAGGTCTGCAGATGACCAACATCCTCAAGGACTTCTGGGAGGATCGCGATCGTGGCGCCTGCTGGCTGCCGCACGACCTGTTTGCCCGCGCCGGCGTGGAACTGGAAGACATCCGCCGCAACGCCGTGCCGGATGCATTCGGCAAGGCCTACGCACAACTGATCGGCGTCGCCCACAGCCATCTTCGCAACGCGCTCGACTACACCTTGCTGATACCCGAAAAAGAGGTGGGCATCCGGCGCTTCTGCCTGATCGCGCTGGGACTCGCGATGCGCACGCTCGGTTCGATCCTGGCCAAGCCGGATTTCACGGCCGGCGCACAGGTGAAGGTGTCGCGGCAAGTCGTCAAGAAGATCGTGATCGTCACCCATCTATTCGCGGGCTACAGCCGCGTGCTGCAGCGCTGGTTCGCGCGCATGGCGGACGGCCTGCCACTGCAGGCGCTGGCAAGCGACTGGCGCGGATTGCTGCCCGACCCGCACAGCGCGTGGCCGCGCAGCGATGCATGCGGCCCCGCGCAGGCTTTTACCTACAAATGAGGGCCTGCTGACGCCATGGCGCCCGATTCCGGCATTCCGCACTATCGCCCCGCGGTCAACCGCGTCGACACTGGTGCGCGCGATCGCCTGACCGCGGCGATCGAGGCCGCGCGCGCGAACATCCTCTCGCACCAGCGCGCGGACGGTTGCTGGCAATTCGAACTCGAAGCCGACTGCACGATTCCCGCCGAATACATTCTCATGTTGCATTACCTCGGCGAATCCGACCGCCTGCTGGAATCGCGACTTGCCGAATACCTGCGCAATCACCAATCGCGCGACGGCGGCTGGCCGCTGTATCCCGGCGGCGCGCTGGACGTGAGCTGCAGCGTGAAGTGCTATTACGCGCTGAAGCTGGCCGGTGATCACGCCGACGCGGCGCACATGGCGAAGGCACGTGCGGCGATCCTCGCGCACGGCGGCGCGGCGCGCAGCAACGTCTTTACGCGCATCGCGCTGGCGCTGTTCGGCGAGCTGCCGTGGCGCGGCGTGCCGTTCCTGCCGGTGGAAATCGTGCTGCTGCCACGCTGGTTCCCGTTCCATCTCGGCAAGGTGTCGTACTGGTCGCGCACGGTAATGGTGCCGTTGTCGGTACTGACTACCCTGAAGCCGCGCGCCGCCAATCCGCGCGGCGTGCGCATCCCCGAGCTGTTCGTCACGCCGCCCGAGGAGGAAAAGCATTACTTCCATTCGCGCTCGCTGTTGAATCGCGTCCTGTTCGCGGGCGAGAAAATCATTCGCCATCTGGAACGCCTGATTCCGAAGCAACTGCGTCGACGCGCGCTGAAACGCGCCGAAGCCTGGATTCTCGAGCGACGCAACGGCGATGGCGGGCTGGGCGCGATTTTCCCCGCAATGGTGAACGCCTACGAAGCGCTGGCCCTGATGGGCTATCCGGGCGAACATCCGGCCCGGCGCGAAACCCGCAAGGCCATCGACGACCTGCTGGTGGTGCACGATCATGAAGCGTGGTGCCAGCCGTGCGTGTCGCCGGTGTGGGATACCGGATTGACCTGTCTCGCATTGCAGGAAGACCGCGACGCGCCGCCCGATGCCCAGCAGCGCGCGCTGGATTGGCTGCTGTCGCGGCAACTGCTCGACGAGCCGGGCGACTGGCGCGAATACCGTCCGCAGCTTGCGGGCGGCGGCTGGGCCTTCCAGTACAAGAATGATGCCTATCCCGACCTCGACGATACCGCGGTCGTGGTGCGCGCATTGCACCAATCGCCGGAACCGGAGAAGTTCGCGCACGCGATCGATCGCGCCACCGATTGGCTGTGCGGCATGCAGTCGAAGAACGGCGGCTTCGCCGCGTTCGACGCCGACAACGATCATCAATGGTTGAACCAGATTCCGTTCGCCGACCACGGCGCCCTGCTGGACCCGCCCACCAGCGATGTCAGCGGTCGGGTGCTGACGCTGCTGTCGTTGCTCGATCGGGCCTCCGATCACGCCGCGCGCGAACGCGTCACGCGTTTCCTGCTGGACGAACAGACGCCGGAAGGCGCGTGGTTCGGGCGCTGGGGCACCAATTACATCTACGGAACGTGGTCGGTATTGGTGGCGCTGCGCGCCGCGGGCGTTTCCGCGGACGAGCCGACGATCCGGCGCGCGGTGAGTTGGCTGAAGTCGGTGCAGCAAGCCGACGGCGGCTGGGGCGAAGGCAATGACAGTTATCTCGATCCGGAACTGCGCGGACGCGGCGCGCGCAGCGGACCCGCGCAGACCGCGTGGGCGTTGCTGGCGCTGATGTCGGCCGGCGAAGCGGAAAGCCCTGCGGTAGCGCGCGGCATCGAATATCTTCTGAAGACGCAAGCCGGCGGGGAGTGGCACGACGCGCGTTTCAATGCCCCCGGCTTCCCGCGCGTGTTCTATCTGAAGTACCACGGCTACAGCCGCTATTTCCCGTACTGGGCCCTGGTGCGCTATCGCAATGTCCGCGCCCGCCAGTCCTGAGGGGGTCGGCTTGATCGTCGCCCTGCCGGCGGAGGCGCACAGCATCGGTGTACGCGGCATCGGCATCGGTGAATGCGCGCGCTGGCGCAACGGCTGGGTGGCGGTGTCGGGCATGGGCCCGCACAACGCGATGCGCGCGGCCGAACGCCTGCTCGCCTGCGACGTCGCGCGCCTCGCAAACTGGGGCGTGGCGGGCGCGCTGACGCCCGACCTGGTTGCAGGTGACGTTCTGATTCCCGATCACATTTGCTACATGCGTGATGATCCGGGCTTTGCCGCGGACGCCGATCTCGCCGCACAGCTCGCCGAACTGCTGTCCGCAAGCCTGCGCGTGCGCCGCGGAATCCTGTGGTCGACGCCGCAGCCGGTCGCAACCACGGCCGACAAGCAGGCGCTGGCGACCCGCAGCCATGCGCTCGCCGTCGACATGGAAGCCGCGCCCATTGCCGCGGTCGCGGCGCGTGCGAAGCTGCCGTTCGTGGCGGTCAAGGCGATTTGCGATCCGGTCGATCGCGAACTGCCCGCGGCCATGGCCGGCGCGCTCGAAGGCGCCGATCGCGGCTGGTCGCTGCGGATGGTGTCGGCGATCGCGCTCGGCGGCCCCGTCACGTGGCGCGCGGCGCGGGCGTTGTCGCGCGACTTCCGGCGCGCGCGCCGTTCACTTGCGACCGCGGCAGCGCTCGCTGCATGAGCGGCCGCGTCCTGGTCAGCGGCGCCAACGGATTCGTGGGCTCGGCCGTGGCGCGCGCATTGTTGCAGCACGGCTATTCCGTGCGCGCGCTGGTGCGTCCGTCGAGCGATACGACAAATCTTGAAGGACTGGACGTCGAAGCTGTGCGCGGCGACTTGCTGGATCCTGTGTCGCTGGAACGCGCGCTGCAAGGTTGCGAAGGACTGTTCCACGTCGCCGCCGATTACCGACTGTGGGCGCGCGATCCGCGCGAGATCCTGAAAGCCAACGTGCGTGGCACCCACAACATCCTGCTGGCGGCGCAACGATGCGGCGTCCGTCGCATCGTGCATACCTCCAGTGTGGCCACGCTGGGCCTGCACCACGACGGCACGCCCTCGGATGAAGACACGCCCGTGCATCTCGCCGACATGATCGGCGCCTACAAACGCTCCAAGTTCCTGTCGGAAGCGCTGGTGCGCCGCTGCGCGCGCGCAGGCGCCGGCATCGTGATCGTGAACCCGGCGGCGCCCATCGGCCCGCGCGACCGCAAGCCGACGCCGACGGGCCGGATGATCCTCGATGCCGCGCGCGGACGGATGCCGGCGTATGTCGACACCGGGCTGTGCGTCGTACACGTCGACGACGTTGCCGAAGGTCACGTGCTCGCCTACCAGCGCGGCCAGCGCGGACGCCGTTACGTGCTTGGCGGCGAGAACATGAGCTTGCGATCGATCCTCGGCGCGGTCGCCGAACTAACCGGTCGCCGCAGGCCGTGGCTGCAGTTGCCGCACGCCACCGTATTGCCAGTTGCCTACGTGGCCGAAGCATGGGCGCGCGTGACCGGTACCGCGCCGAATGTCACGGTGGACGGCGTCAAGCTTTCCCGGCATCGGATGTATTTTTCGAGCCGGCGTGCCGAAACCGAACTCGGCTACAGCGCGCGCCCGGCGCGGGAAGCGCTGGCCGACGCAATACAATGGTTCCGGGACAACGGATACTGCAGCTAGCCGCCCAGTCCCTCGCTTCATGCAGGGCGGGTGACAACCCGCCATGGGCCGCCCGGTTGGCGGGATACGCTGCGCTGCTCCCGCCCTACGAACTCGACAAGTTCATCCTTGCCAAAAAGTGATGACACCGCATCCGATGCAGGCCACCGCACAAGCCCAACCCAACATCGCGCTGGTCAAATACTGGGGCAAGCGCGACGCCGCGTTGAACCTGCCGGCCACGGGTTCACTGTCGATCACGCTGGATGCGCTGCACACGCGCACGCGCGTGCGGTTCAATGACACGCTGAATGCCGACGACATCGCGTTGAATGGCGAGCACGACGAAGTGCAAAGCCGCAAGATCGGCGCCTTCCTCGACCTGTTCCGCGCACGTGCAGGCGTGACAACCTGCGCGCACGTCGAAACCGGCAACGACTTTCCGACCGGCGCAGGCTTGGCCTCGTCTGCATCAGGTTTTGCCGCGCTGGCGATCGCGGCGGATCGTGCGCTGGGGTTGCACCTCGACGCACGCGAGCTTTCGATACTGGCGCGACGCGGGTCGGGTTCGGCCGCGCGTTCGATCTTCGGCGGTTTCGTGGAAATGGCGCCGGGCACGCGCGACGACGGCGTGGACGCTTTCGCGACACCGCTGCTGGATGCCAAGGCGTGGCCGCTCAAGGTCGTGGTCGCGATCACGAACCGCAAAAAGAAGGCGGTCGATTCGCGCGCGGGCATGCAAACCTCGCAACGGACGTCGCCGTATTACCGCGACTGGATCGCCACCGTGCCGGGCGATCTGGACGCGGCGCGCAGCGCCGTGCAAACGCGCGATTTCGAAAAACTCAGCGTGGTCAGCGAGGCGAGCTGTCTTGCGATGCACGCCGTGATGCTCGCCACACGCCCCGCCCTCATCTACTGGAACGGGGCGACGCTCGATTGCATCCACTGCGTCCGCGCGCTGCAGGCCGACGGCATGGGCGTGTTTTTCACCATCGACGCAGGTCCGCAGGTGAAAGCCGTCTGCCTGCCAGACGACGCGACACGCGTGGTCGAAGCGTTGCGCGATGTCTCGGGCGTGGAAGACGTGCTGGTCAGCGGCCTCGGCGAAGGTGCGCGTATTGTCGAGGCCGTTGACGCATGCGCGTGACCGCCAGCGCGCCCGGCAAGCTGGTGCTGCTGGGCGAATACGCGGTGCTGGAAGGTGCACCGGCACTGGTGCTGGCGGTGGATCGCCGCGCACACGTAACACTCGCGCCCAGCAGCGGTCACTGGGAAATCGTCTCGCCCACCCTGCAACTGCAGGCGCGGCTGCGGCTGCAGGATGGCCGTCCAAGCTGGATCGATGCAGCGCCTGTCGAGCTCGAATGGATTGCCACGCTGCTCGCGCGGCTTCCGCAAATCGAACAATTGCCAGCGTGCCGCATCGAATTCGACAGCGATGCGTTTTACCTGGATCACGAAGGCACGCGCCAGAAACTGGGACTCGGTTCCAGCGCGGCGCTCAGCGTCGCGCTGCTCGGCGCGTTGCACGCACACGTCCACGCCGCCCCTCCCACAATCGGCGAAGCGATCGAAGCGCACCGCGCGATCCAACATGGCCGGGGCAGCGGCATCGACGTCGCGGCATCGCTGACGGGCGGGCTCTCGCGCTTCCGGCTGGACGGCGGTGCTGCCCGGATCGCGCCCACGGCGTTGCCGACAACTCTTCATTGGGTTTGCGTCTACAGCGGCCGCTCGGCGTCGACCCGCGCGATGCTCGCCACGGTCGCCGCCTGGCGTGAACGCGAGCCGACCGCATTCACGCAATACATGCATGAACTCGCTACAATTTCTTCACGCGGTATCGACGCCTCGACCGCCAACGATGCCGCCGCCTTCCTGTCCTCCCTCCACGATTACGCAACGGCCTTGGCGCGCTTCGGCGCGGCCGCAGGCGCGGACATCGCGAGCCGCGAACATCAGGCGATCGCCGCAATCGCCGCGGAATGTGGATGCGTCTACAAGAGCTGTGGCGCGGGCGGCGGTGACATAGGCGTCACGTTTGCCGTGGAAGATACGCGGTTGCGGGAGTTCTCGGAGCGTGCGTTGCGCGCAGGGTTTTCCGTGATCGGACTGGAAGCGGACCCAAAGGGTCTGGAGGTCGTTTCGAACGTTTGAGGCTTTGCAAGGAATCAAAATGGACCAATCGAGGTTGCCGGGTTTCTACAAGTTGTCGGTGCCGGAACGCGTGAACCTGGTGCGCGAGCGCGGCCTGCTGTCGCGCGAGGATTTTCAGGTTCTGTCGACCGGCGCGCACACGCTCACCGTCGCGCGCGCCGACAAGATGATCGAGAACGTGATCGGCGTGATGGGACTGCCGCTCGGACTCGGCCTCAACTTCCTGGTCAATGGCAAGGATCACGTGGTACCGCTGGTGGTCGAGGAACCCTCGATCGTCGCGGCGCTGTCATCGGCCGCAAAGTTGGTGCGTGCTGCCGGCGGCTTCACCACCCGCAGCACCGAGCCGATCCTGATCGGCCAGGTGCAGATTGTCGACATCGACAATTCGGCCACCGCACAGGCCGCGCTGCTGCAGCGCAAGCAGGAAATCCTGAACCTCGCCAACAGTCTGCATCCGAAGATGGTCGCCCGTGGCGGCGGCGCCAAGGATATCGAGGTGCGCATCCATCCCGCCGCCGACGGCCGCCGCGATATGGTGGTGCTGCATCTGCTGGTGAACACCTGCGACGCGATGGGCGCCAACATGGTCAACACCATGTGTGAAGGCGTGGCGCCGCTGGTGGAAGGCATCACCGGCGGCAAGGTATTCCTGCGCATTCTTTCCAATCTCACGGACCGCGCGCTGGTGTGGGCGAAAGCGGTGATTCCGACCGGACTTCTGGCCGGCAAGGGTTACGACGGCGAGCAGGTGCGCGACGGCATCATCCTCGCCAACGACCTCGCGGTTTGCGATCCCTATCGCGCGGCGACGCACAACAAGGGCATCATGAATGGCGTCGACGCCGCCGCACTCGCGACCGGCAACGACTGGCGCGCGCTGGAAGCCGCCGCGCATGCGTACGCCGCGCGCGGCGAGCATTACACGTCGCTGACGCGCTGGTACAAGGACGACCAGGGCAATTTGGTCGGCACCATCGAGATGCCGATGAAGGTCGGCACCGTCGGCGGCAACCTGCAATCGAACGCCACCGTCGCGTTGAACCTGCGTCTCGCCAATGTCGCGACGGCGCGCGAGCTGGCGGAAATCATGGGCGCGGTCGGCCTGGCGCAGAACTTCTCCGCGTTGCGTGCGCTCGTCACCGACGGCATCCAGCAAGGCCACATGACCTTGCACGCTCGTTCGGTTGCGGTGAGCGCGGGCGCAACGCCGGAGATTTTCGAAACCGTGGTCGAACGCCTGCTCGATTCCGGCGAAATCAAGGTCTGGAAGGCCCGCGAGATCATCGCCGAGGTCAAGAACCAGGTGCAGCCGGAAGCCAGAACCGTCGCGCACGGTTTCGAGCCGGTCGAGGAAACCGAATACGCGACCGGCTACGGCAAGGCGATCCTCTTGGGCGAACACGCGGTGGTGTATGGCCGCCACGCGATCGCCGTGCCGGTGCCGATGGCGATCCGTGCACGCGCCGAGGAATCGGACGACGGCACGCAACTCATCATCCCGCGCTGGGGTGTCGAACAACGCTTGCATCCCGGCACCAAGCATCCCGGTTCGTTCCTGCAATCGCTGGAACTGATCCTGCAACGGCTCGAACTGACCGGCCGCCCGCTGCGCATCCAGGTTTATCCCAACCTGCCGCGCGCCAACGGCTTGGGCGGCTCGGCCGCGCTCGCGGTGGCGGTGATCCGCGCGCTCGACCGCCATTGCGCGCTGGGCCTGACGGACCAGCAGGTGTGCGCGCTTTCCTACGAATGCGAGCGCGTCGCGCACGGCACGCCATCGGGCATCGACAATACCGTCGCGACGTACGGCCAGCCGCTGCTGTTCCAGCGCGGCGAGCCGCCGGTCATCGAGCCGCTGCAGTTCGCCAAGCCGCTGCCGATGGTGATCGGCCTGTCGGGCGTGGAAAGTTTGACTGCGCGCACGGTGGGCCGCGTGCGCGAGGCGTGGCAACGCAACAAGCAACTGTACGAACGCATCTTCGATGAAATCGATTCGCTGGCGATGCAGGGCATCAAGGCGCTGCAAGCCTGGGACCTGCAACAATTCGGCGAACTGATGAACATCTGTCAGGGCCAGTTGAACGCGCTGCAGGTATCGAGCTGGGAGCTGGAAGAGATGATTCAGGTCGCACGCGCCAATGGCGCCGTCGGCGCGAAGCTCACCGGCGGTGGCGGCGGCGGCGCGATGATTGCGCTGTGCCCCGACGACCCGGGCCGCGTGGCGCGCGCGCTGCAGCAGGCCGGTTATCAGGCGATGGAGACCAGGATTGGCTGAGCACGAAGACAATCGCGTTGTATCGTTCGATTCCGAGCGACTGATCCTTGTCGACGCGACCGATCGCGAGATCGGCCACGCCAGCAAGGCCGACGCGCACGCCGGCCGTGGCATCCTGCACCGCGCGTTTTCGCTGTTCGTCTTCAATCCGGCCGGGGAACTATTGCTGCAACAACGCGCTGCGCCGAAACCGCTGTGGCCCGGCTACTGGGCCAACAGTTGCTGCAGCCATCCGCGCGGCGGCGAGGACATGGAAACCGCGACGCAGCGACGGCTGCACGAAGAGCTGGGCTTCACCTGCCCGCTCGAATTCGTCTACAAGTTCCAGTACCACGCCGAGTACGGCGACGCCGGTTCGGAAACCGAACTATGCTGGGTGTACGTCGGCGTATCCGATGCGCCCGTGCGCGTCAACGACACCGAAATCGCCGCGTGGCGCTATGTCGCGCCCGAGGCGCTCGATCACGAAATCGCGGAATCACCCGAACGCTTCACGCCATGGCTGAAGATGGAATGGCAACGCCTGCGTGGCGAATTTGCCAGTCGTTTGCCGGGCAACGGCGAAGCGCCTCGCTTGCAATGCGAAGCCTGATCGCCGACAACTTCCGCGGGATAGGTCTGCGCCCATCGTCCTGAAACCGTGGTGAATTGCACATCCGGCACCTAAACGCCGCGTTGACACGCAACGGTTCACCATGCACGGCAGACTCACACCGCGTACGCGCGGCCGGTCCTTGCGCCGCAGGAGATCCGCAATGTCGATTCCCGTTCGCCAGCAGTTGAAGGTCGCCAGCTACATCATCGGACGCCGGCTGCGCGGCGTGCAGCGTTATCCGCTCACGCTGATGCTGGAGCCGTTGTTCCAGTGCAACCTCGCCTGCCCGGGCTGCGGCAAGATCGATTACGACTCGCACATCCTCAAGCAACGACTGTCGGTCGAGGAATGTCTGGCGGCGGTCGACGAATGCGGCGCGCCGATGGTGTCGATTCCGGGCGGCGAGCCGCTGATCCACAAGGACATCAAGCAAATCGTCGAAGGCATCATCGCGCGCGGCAAATACATCTACCTGTGCACCAACGCGATCCTGCTGGAGAAGAAACTCGACCTGTTCACCCCGTCCGACCACCTGACATTTTCGGTGCATCTGGACGGCATGCGCGAGCGCCATGACGAGAGCGTCGGCCGCGAGGGCATCTTCGACATCGCCGTGTCAGCAATCCGCGCCGCCAAGAAGCGCGGCTTCCGCGTCAACATCAACACCACGTTGTTCACCACCGCCAAGCCCGATGAGGTTGCCGAATTCTTCGACTTCGCCACCAACGACCTGAAGGTGGACGGCATTACCGTGTCGCCGGGTTATCACTACGAACACGCGCCACGCCAGGACGTCTTCATGGGACGCCGGCAATCGAAGGAACTGTTCCGCAACATCTTCAAGCGCAGGAACCGCAACCGCGCGAAATGGCCGCTGTCGCACTCCAGCCTGTTCCTGGATTTCGTATGCGGCAACCAAGGCTACCAATGTACCGCATGGAGCATGCCGTGCCGCAACGTGTTCGGTTGGCAAAAGCCCTGCTACCTGCTGGTCGACGAAGGCTACGCGCCGACCTTCGGCGACCTGATGGAGAAAACCGACTGGGACAACTACGGGGTCGGACGCAATCCCAAGTGCGCGAACTGCATGGCGCACTGCGGCTTCGAAGGCACCGCGGCCGCCGACTCGTTCGCGCACCCGCTGAAGGCGTTGTGGGCGAGTTTGCGCGGGCCCAGACTCACCGGCCCGTTCGCCGCCGATCCGCCGATTCTGTACGACACGCCGGAACCGAATCAGCGCCAGCCGCACAGCACCGTTCCCATCGCGCACTTCGGCGGCATCCAACGCTGACGATCGTGTAACCGGCGGCCATGGCCATCCTGATCCTCGCCGCCCTCGCACTGGCATGCTGGGCCAGCGTGTTGCTGGCGCCGTGGGCTGCCTGGCTCTGTCGCGAACATCTCGAAGCCGACTCGAATTCCCCTGCATCGCCTGCCGATTTCGCGGTATTGATCCCCGCCCGCGACGAGGCACAGGTGATCGGCGAAACCCTGCGCGCGCTGGCGATCGCGGCCCCGACGGCGCCCGTCGTGGTGATCGACGACCAATCCACCGACGCCACCGCCTCCATCGCGCGCGCGAGCGGATTGCCGCATCTCGCCGTGATCGCAGGCACCACACCCCCGCAAGACTGGACCGGAAAGCTTTGGGCGCTGCAACAAGGACTCGAACGCGTCGGCACCCCGTGGGTGTTGTTGCTGGACGCCGACATCCGCCTCGCACCGGGCATACTCGCGTCACTGCAGCGCAAGGCCGATGAAGGCTACGCGCTGGTTTCGCTGTGCGCGGAACCGTGCTGGCGCGGTCTTGCCGCGCGCTGGCTGCTGCCGGCATTCGTGTATTTCTTCAAGCTGCTTTATCCGTTCGCACTGGCCAACGACCGGAATTCGCGCACCGCTGCGGCGGCCGGCGGCGTGATCCTTGTGGATCGCGAGGCCCTGCTCGATGTCGGCGGGTTCAGTGCGTGGCGCGATGCCATCATCGATGACTGCACGCTCGCCACACGTGTAAAGCGCAAGGGTTATCGCTGCTGGATCGGCCTGACCCACGGCGCCACCAGCCGACGACACGCGCACCTCGGCGACATCGCACACATGATTGCGCGCACCGCGTTCGTGCAGTTGCGCGAATCGCTGCTGCTGACGCTGTTGGTTTCCGTGCTGTTGATCGTGGCATTCTGGATTCCCGTGGTTGCGCTCGCCTTCGGGCCGGCGCGCACCGCGCAGGCAATCGGACTGGTCGCCGTCCTCGCGATGCTCACATGCTATCTGCCGACCCTGATGTACTACCGGCGCAATCCGCTCGCGGCGCTGCTGCTGCCGTTGGCCGCGACATTTTTTCTTGCCGCCACCTGGTATTCAGCGTGGCGCGCGCTCACCGGCACGCGCTCGGTCTGGAAGGGCCGGCGCTACCAGCGCGGAGAGGCATGAATGCAGCAGCGCGCCACGCCAGCAGTGACCGCAGGTGGTCCATGGACCCGCTTGCCCGACGCGGCGATCGGCGCGCATCCCGTCGGCAACTGGCTGCTGCAGATGGGCTTCGATCTGTGGATTCGCACGGGCTATGACCGCGAGATCGTTGCGCCCGCGCATTTCGAACTCGCGCCCGGTTCGCTGATCGCGTCCAATCATCAGCGCGACGTGGACGGCCCGATGCTCGGCATCGTATTGGCGCGGCGGCGCGGGCTGCACTTCGAAGCTACGCCGCCGTTCTATGCCACCCGCGAAGACCTGTTCCGGCCCGGCATCCTGTCACGCCTGACGGCCGATTGGCCGGCGCCTCTGTCGGCGCTGATGGGCCGCATTTCCCTGGCATGGTTCTTTCCCCTGGGGCGCACCGAACCGATGCGGCGGGTGCGCGAATTTACGCTCGGCGAAACGCTGCTCGCGCTGTGCGATGAAGGTTGCGGCGACGACGATTGCTGCGCGCTGCTGAATGCGCGCGGCCGCCGCGAAACGATGCTCGCGGCCGGTACGTGTTCGGTGCAGGCGGCGCTCGCGCGTCGCGACCTGCCGCTGGAATCGTGGTGGGGTCTGCGGCGACTTTCGCTTCTCGCGCTTCGGAAGTTGCTGCCCGCATTCCGCGCGGTGGTCGATGCGCAACTCGCGCACTTCGCGAGCCGGATCGATCGCGGCGGCTGCGTGTATTTTTCCCCGGAGGGGACCATTTCGATGGACGGCCACTTCGGCCGCATCCGCGCGGGTTTTTTCCGGCTCGTACACACCACGCGTGCGCCGCCATGGATACAACCGATGGCGCTGGGTTACGACACGCTGGCGCCGGGACGGTCACGCGTTGTGATCCGTATCGGCGAGCGGTTTCGCGCCGATACCTCGCTGGATCGGCGCGCCTTCGACGCGGCATTGCGACGCAGGATTCTTGACACGGTACCGATCACGCCGAGCCACCTGCTGGCGCGCTTCCTGTCGCACGGGCCGCAAGACTTCACTGCGCGCGACCTCGGCAAGTGGTTGACACGCAGCATTGCGACATTGCACGCACGCGACACCTCACTCGACCCGCTGTTTGCGCGCACCGATCTGCAGCAACTCGCACCCGAACGCCTGCGCTGGCTGCAGCGCAAACGGCTGGTAGCGCGCGGCGGCGACGGGTTCCGCAACATCGTTCCGCAAAACTCGGAGCCGGGCTGGCGCACCCCGGCCGCGGTCGTGCGCTATCTCGACAACAGCCTCGCCGACCTTCTGCCCGACGTCGATCGGGTGTTGCCATGCTGAAGATCTTCACGCATGCGCGGGCCGTCCTGAAACCACAAGTGATCCTGCCGGTGCTGCTGGCCGCGGCACTGCTGGTGTTCGCGTTCAGTCTCGGTGATCTGGGCAAAGTGGTGGCACGCCTGCGGGATCTGCCGCTGCGCGTGCTGGGCATCTCGATCGGCGGCGCAGCGGTCTACCTCGGATGCAAGGCCGTGCAACTGCGCTTGATGCTGCGGCGGATCGACGTGTGCATTCCGCCTCGGCCGTTCTGGCTTGCCTTCGCGGTCGGCGAACTCACGGTGACGCTGCCGCTGGGGCTTTTTTCCCAGAACTGGGTGTTGTCGGCTTCGCGGCGCGTACATGTCGGCCGCAGCTCGGCCGCGACGGTGATGATGTTGCTGGTCGAGATCGCAACGGTGTTCCTGTTTCTCGCGGTCATCGCGATACCCGGCTGGAGCGAGGTGCGGTGGATTTCGGTGGCGCTGCTGGTGGTGTTCGCCTCGGCGGTCGCGGCGGCACTGCTGTTCGAAGACAGGGCACGCAAGTTGCCGGACCGCTTCCATCGCGAATGGGTGAAGAAGATCGCGAAGGGCGCCATCGAATTGCTGGACGGACTGCGCAAACTGTGCACGCCCCACACCATCGCGGTGAGCCTGGTGCTGGCGGCCATCTACCTTGGTGCGCTCGCCACCGCGTTTTGGCAGGTGGGACGTGGCATGCACGTACAGCATCTCAGCTATCTCGACGCCACCACCATCTACATGTTTTCGCTGGCGGTCATCCTGATCGGCGCGGGACTGATCAGCCAGATCGGCACCGTCGACCTGCTCGGCATGGTCATCGCGCGCGCGTGGGGCATCGGCTACACCGACGGTCTGGCGATGATGCTGGGGTTTCGCATCGTGTGGACCGGCTCGATCTGGCTGCTGTGCCTGCCGATCGTCGGCGCCACCTGGCGCGAAATGCCGACCAAGTCCAACAAGCGCAAGGACCGGGAAGAATCAGGCGGTCGCGGCAAGGAAGCGCCCGACTGACGCCGCTGCATCCATGCGCGGAATGCCTGCGGCCGCGCGTGCGCGATCGATGTCGCGCGGCAGATCCAGATGCTTTTGCTCTTGCGACCAGACATGCCCCTTGTCGCGATGAAAGCGCGCCAGGTATTCCTGCTCGCTTTGTCCGGGCGTCGCCACGAACAGCGCCTTGCGACCCAGCGCCGCCAGTTCCATCAGCGTGGTGTAGCCCGAGCGCGTCATCACCAGCTTCGCGCGGTTGAGCATTTCGGCCTGGCGTTCGCGGTTGAGATAGTCGTACACGGTGGCGCCATCGATCTCGCGCGCGCCGTCGCCGTCGCCCGGCTTTCCCCGTGTCACCACGATGCGGCCTGCAAGTTTCGGCAGCGCTTCCAGCACCAGTTCTTCCAGCAGGCCACGTTGCGGTTCGATGCCGGATACCGAAAAGAACACGTCGATGTCCTGCTCGACGTCCATGGGCTGGACGCTGGACAGCGGGCCGATATATACCAGCCGACCGTCGCCCCAGTCGAATTCCGGATCGTGGCCCAGCCAGCCCGACAAGCCGCCGTTTTCCGCGACGTCCGGTATCAATATCCGGGTGAAGCCACGCAACAAGTTGCGCTGCCCCCATTCCGCGACCCATTGCGTGAACCCGCTGAAGAACGGCACCACTTGATGGATCGAATGGAGGATGCAGTAGCTCGGCACCGCGCGCGACCACACGCCGAAACGACTGTCCGAAATCACGCAGTCGAGATGCCGTTGCGCCACCAGCGCCTCGGTCATCCGGTGCTCACGGCGGAAACCCGCCAGCACCCACGGCATCGAAGCCGTCATGCGCAGATAGAACACGGCGGGGTAGCGGCTGAAAGGCGCGGGCGTATCGCGGAACGGAAAATACTCGCAGGCGTCGCCCAGTTCCGACTGCAGCAAACGCATGCCGGGGCCCGGCTGGATCATCACCATCACCTGATCGCCGCGATCCAGCAGTGCGCGGATCAATCCAAGGCTGCGCGTCGCATGTCCGAGACCCCAGTGGTAGACGCCATACAGGATTCGTCGCCCCATCCAGACTTCCTTTGCCGTGCCGGCGAAACCACGATCCCGCATGCTGGCATGCAAAACGTGTATGCGGCGCGAACGTGGCAATCATGCGAAAATCGCTCGCCACGCCCGCACCGCGGTTTTCTGTGGGCGAACGCAAGCGTGCAGCAATCTTGGCCCCGTAGCTCAGCTGGATAGAGCGTCCCCCTCCTAAGGGGAAGGTCGCCCGTTCGAATCGGGCCGGGGTCGCCATCTCGACGCGCGTGCGCGAACCCGCCCGCCTCCGATCAACGTCTGCCGCGCGAGCCCCGTGTTTTCGCGCTGCTACAATGTCCGATTGATTTCACGCGCTGCACGTGCAGTGGACACAGGAGCTTGCATGACCCATCCCATTCTTTCCGCGCTCGGCCTCGCCGACACCAATTCCGGCACCTTTCTCGGCAATGACGAATGGTCGAAAACCACCGACGCCGGCGTGCTGGAGCCGCTGAACCCGGCCACCAACGAGCCGCTGGCGAAAGTGTATGCGACCAGCGACGCGGATTACGAAACCATAGTGCGCAACGCGCAGAAGGCGTTCGCGGAATGGCGCAATGTTCCGGCACCGAAGCGCGGCGAAGCGGTGCGCCTGTGCGCGCACGCGCTGCGCGAGCACAAGGACGCGCTCGGTTCGCTGGTCGCGCTGGAAATGGGCAAGATCAAGCCGGAGGGTGACGGCGAAGTGCAGGAAATGATCGACATCGCCGACTTCGCGGTCGGCCAGTCGCGCATGTTGTACGGCCTGTCGATGCATTCCGAGCGCCCGGGTCACCGGATGTACGAACAATGGCACCCGCTGGGCCTGGTCGGCATCATCAGCGCCTTCAACTTCCCGGTCGCGGTGTGGAGCTGGAATGCGTTCGTCGCCGCGGTGTGCGGCAACGTGTGCATCTGGAAGCCGTCGCCCAAGACGCCGCTGTCGGCGATCGCTTCCGTCCGCATCTGCAATGAAGCACTGAAAGCCGGTGGCTTCCCGGAAATCTTCTACCTCTTCAACGACGCGGGCAGCGAACTGGCGCAGAAGTTCGTGGACGACAAGCGCATCCCGTTGATCAGCTTCACGGGTTCCACCAAGGTGGGCCGCATGGTCGGCGAACGCGTGGCCGCGCGGATGGGCCGCTCGCTGCTGGAACTCGGTGGCAACAACGCAATCATTCTCGATCGCTCGGCCGACCTGGGTCTCGCGATTCCCGCCATTGTGTTCGGCGCAGTCGGCACCGCGGGCCAGCGCTGCACTTCGACGCGCCGCCTGTTCGTGCACGAATCGATTGTCGACGATGTGCTGGGCAAGCTGCGCCACGCATATCAGCAAGTCGAGAAGAAGATCGGCGACCCGACCAAGCCGGAAACATTGATGGGTCCGCTGAACAGCAAGGCCGCGGTCGACCAGTTCGCGAACGCGGTGAAGACCGCGAAAGCCAGCGGCGCGCGCGTCGTCAGCGGCGGCTCGGTGCTGGAACGCCAAGGCAACTTCGTGGAACCGACCATCATCGCCGGCGTGCAGTCCTCCGACGAAATCGTGCAGACCGAAACCTTTGCGCCGATCCTCTACGTGATGCCGTTCAAGACGCTGGACGACGCGATCCGCATGCAGAACGACGTGCCGCAGGGTCTGTCTTCGGCGATCTTCACGCAAAACCTGAAGGCCGCCGAACAGTACCTGTCCGGCTCGGGCTCCGACTGCGGTATCGCCAACGTCAACATCGGCACCTCGGGCGCCGAAATCGGCGGCGCGTTCGGTGGCGAAAAGGAAACCGGTGGCGGGCGCGAATCCGGCTCGGACGCGTGGAAGGCTTACATGCGCCGCCAGACCAACACCATCAACTGGTCGGACGCGTTGCCGTTGGCGCAAGGCATCAAGTTCGATTTGTGACGGAATTCGGAATTCGGAATTCGGAATTCGGAATTCGGAATTCGGAATTCGGAATTCGGAATTCGGAATTCGGAATTCTAAGAAGCGTAACAAGACACCTCGTCATTCCGGGGCCGCATCCAGCTTCATCGGATGCGGAACCCGGAACCCAGTGTCTTTTCATCATCAGAGCCAAGGCGCTGGGTTCCGGATCGTGGCTTCGCCACGTCCGGAATGACGACAAGGTTGGTTGTTGGTTGAAGTCCAGCAAGAGCGCGTGATGAACACACCCTCCGGTTCCATTGAATACCGCCTCGCCGCGATCTCGGACATCCATGGCAATCTCGCCGCGCTGGACGCGGTGCTGGAAGACATCGACAGGCGCGGCTGCGACCTGGTCGTCAATCTCGGTGACATTCTTTCCGGGCCATTGCAGCCGGCTGAAACCGCCGATCGCCTGATGGCACTGGACCTGCCGACGATCCGCGGCAATCACGAACGGCAGCTGCTCGAACAGACGCAGGAACGCATGGGCGCTTCCGACGCTTATGCCCGCGCGCGTCTCAGCGATCAACAGATGGATTGGGTGCGCGGGCTGCCAACCAGCCTGCAGCTGGACGGTGACGTACACCTGTGCCATGGCACCCCACGCAGCGACCTCGAATATTTTCTCGAAGAAACGGATGCGACCGGCGCACACCCGGCAATGCTCGATGTCGTGCGTGAACGCGCCGGCGACATCGACGCCGAGCTGATCTTGTGCGGGCATACGCACATGCCGCGCAGCATGCGACTCGCCGATGGCCGATTGATCGTGAATCCCGGCAGCGTCGGGCTGCAGGCCTTCGCATGGGAAGACCACGCGCACCCGCACGTAATGGAGACCGGCTCGCCGCACGCGCGCTATGCCCTGCTCGAACGCGGCATGCATGGCTGGACGGTGGCCCACATCGCGGTCGCCTACGACTGGGAATCCGTCGCGCGCACGGCCGAACGGCACGGTCGGCCGGAATGGGCGCACGCGCTCCGACACGGGCGCATGCCCATTGCCACACTGCAGGAACACGCCGCATGAGCGTATCGACGCCGTTCGACTTCAATGGGTACCGCGTCGCCGTTGCCGGCGGCAGCAAGGGCATCGGCCGCGCGATTGCGCTGGGATTTCTTGAGGGCGGCGCGCAGGTGTCGGTGTGCGCGCGTGGGCAGGAAGGGCTGGACGCGTTGGCGCGAGATGCCGGCGCGCACGCGGGCAATCTGCATACCCAGACCTGCGACCTGTCGCAGATCGATCAAATCGAACGCTGGATCGGCGACGCCGCGCAAGCCTTGGGTGGTCTGGATGTGCAGATCAACAACGCCACCGGCTACGGCTTCCGCGAAGACGACGAATCCTGGCTGGTCGATTTCAACGTCGACCTGATGGCGGCGGTACGCGCGTCGCGATTCGCGGTGCCACACCTGAAGACATCGCCGCACGCCTCGATCCTGCACACGAGTTCGATCGGCTCGTTCCGGCCGCGCACCATGGGGCCGCCCTACGCTGCGATGAAGGCGGCGCTGAACCATTACACCCGTACGCAGGCGCTGGCGTTGGCCGAGCACCGCATCCGTGTCAATGCGATCGCGCCGGGTTCCATCGAATTTCCCGATGGCGTGTGGGATCGCGTCAAGCACGACAAACCGGAACAGTACCAAAAGGTGCTCGGCACGATCCCGTTCGGTCGCTTCGGCACGCCGGAAGAAGTCGCCCACCTCGCATTGTTCCTTGCCTCGCCCTTCGCGGGCTGGATCACGGGCCAGATCATGACGGTCGATGGCGGCCAGTCGCTGCGTTTTTGAGGACGCCCGGTGGAAAACGCGCACCGATGGTGTGCGATCATGAGCCAATGAAACCGGAAGCGTTTCGGCCATGAACACCGTCTACCCGCGTACCAATTCGCTGGCCGTGGTGAGCCTGGCGTTCGGCGTCCTGGCGTACGTCTGTCTTCCGGGTCTCGGAGCACTGATCGCCGTGGCCTGCGGGCATTCCGCGCGCTCCGAAATCCGGCGCGCGCCGCCCGGCAGCGTCGAAGGTGACGGCATGGCGCTGGCGGGATTGATTCTCGGCTGGCTGCAGCTTGGCTTCATGCTGGCGCTGCTTTGCGGCGCCGTCCTGATCTTGTTCGGTGCGATCGCCTTCAGCGGATTCCACTGACCCGATGTACACCCCACTGCGTCCCCTGCTGTTCTCGCTGGAAGCCGAATCGGCGCACCGCTTGACCCTGTATGCATTGGGCGTCGCGCAACGCAGCAACCTGATGCGCTGGGTGGCGCAGCCGCCGCCCTCCGATTTGCCGGTGCGCGCGTTCGGCATCGATTTTCCGAACCCGGTCGGGCTTGCGGCCGGGCTGGACAAGAACGGCGAACACCTCGATGCCCTCGGCGCGCTGGGCTTCGGTTTCATCGAAATCGGCACCGTGACGCCGCGCCCGCAAGCGGGCAATCCCAAGCCGCGCCTGTTCCGGTTGCCGGAACACGAAGCCCTGATCAACCGGATGGGATTCAACAACGACGGCGTGGAAGCGCTGGTTCGCAACGTCGAGCAGTCGCTCTGGCGCGGCGTGCTGGGCATCAATATCGGCAAGAACAAGGACACGCCCAACGAACGCGCGGCCGACGATTACCTCGCCTGCCTGGAACGCGTGTATCCGCTGGCGAGCTATGTCACGGTCAACGTGTCCTCACCGAACACGCCGGGCTTGCGCGACCTTCAGCAAAGCGAGTCGCTGCAGCGCCTGATCGCAACCTTGATGGATGCGCGCGAGAAACTTGCGGTCCGACACGGCGCACGCAAACCGATCCTGATCAAGATCGCACCCGACCTGGATGATGCACAGATGGACGCGATGGCGGCGGCCTTGCTGGGCTCGGGCATCAATGGCTTGATCTGCACCAATACCACGATCGACCGCACCGGGGTCGCAGGCAGCGCGCATGCCAGCGAGACAGGCGGCCTGTCGGGCAAGCCGCTGTTCGAACCCTCGACCGAAATCCTGCGCGGCATGGCACGACGGCTTGGCGACGCGATGCCGCTGGTCGGTGTGGGCGGCGTGCTGACCGGCAGCGATGCGGCCGACAAACTCGCGGCCGGCGCCAAACTGGTGCAGGTTTATTCGGGACTGATCTACCGCGGCCCGTGGCTGCTGACGGAGTGCGTCGAGGAAATTCGCCGGCAATCGGAAGAGCCGGCCGCGGGTACAGCCCCGTGAATGCCATCCAAAGTTCCGGTTTCACCTTGAGCCCAAACGCATCGCTGCGCGATCGCAACACCCTGCGGGTGGATGCAAGCGCGGCGTGGCTGGCAGACATCCATGACGCGGCGGCGATCCCCGATTTGCTGGATCAGGCGGTGTTGCGCGATGCGCCGACCTTGCTGCTGGGCGAGGGTTCGAACGTACTTTTCACCCGCGACTTCGATGGCGCGGTCGTGACCATGAAGACCCGCGGCATCGAAACGCTGGACGGTGGGAGCGATGCGGTGCGCATTCGTGTCGCCGCGGGCGAACACTGGGACAGCTTCGTGCGCTGGACGCTGGCGCACGGCCAGGCGGGACTTGAAAACCTGATCCTGATCCCCGGCAGCGTGGGCGCCGCGCCAATGCAGAACATCGGGGCGTACGGCGTCGAGGTGGGCGAATTCATCGAATCGGTCGAAACCTGGGATCTGCAACAACACCACCATGCGGTATTCCCGAAAGCCGATTGCGAATTCGGTTATCGCGATTCGATCTTCAAGCGCCACCCCGATCGCTGGTTGATCACCGCGGTCACGCTGCGCCTGCCGCGCGAATGGTCGCCGCGCATCGAATATTCCGGCGTGCAGGACGAACTCCGACGCGTGGGCATCGAACATCCCGCACCCATCCACGTGGCCGACACGGTGATGGCCTTGCGCACCCGCAAGCTGCCCGACCCGGCCGTGATCGGCAACGCCGGCAGCTTCTTCAAGAACCCGCTGATCCCCGGCGCGCAGGCCGCTGCCCTGCGCGCCGAGCATCCGCAACTGCCCTGCTGGCCGGCCCCGAACGACACCTCGAAACTGTCGGCGGCATGGTTGATTGAAGCCTCTGGTTTCAAAGGCTTGCGTGAAGGTGATGCCGGTATTTCGAACCGTCACGCGCTGGTGCTGGTGAACCATGGCGATGCCACGGGCGAACAGTTGTGGGCACTCGCGCAACGCGTGCGCGCAGGCGTTCGCGAACGATTCGGTGTCGAGCTGGAACCGGAGCCGCGCGTCATAACCGCATAGATGGCACCGGACTCCGGCGCCGCTGCTTGAATCTTCTCCCAGGGGTGGGATTCGGGCGAAGCGGAATGCGGTGGCGCAACCGAACCCTCATCCGGCGCTGCGCGCCACCTTCTTCCGATGGGAGAAGGAAACACGTGGGTGCCGGCGCGCGCAGCGAGTCCCCTACCGCGACTTGTCGGATGCCGGGGCCGCCAGATAATGCCGCTCGCCCTTGGCGGCATCGAAATACACGGCGGTCAGCAAACCGGTCTCGGGATCGAGGAACCGCTCCCCGGTGTCGACCCAGCGCGGATCGGGTCCCGCGGCAAGGATCGGCTTGTAGCGCCAGCGCTCGATCGCGAGTGCGACGATCAGGAACGCGCCGCCGAGAATCAGTTGTGGCAGAAACACCGCCAATACTCCACCCACCAGCAACGCGATCGCCCCGACCAGCAGCAGCACGCCACCAATCACATAGAGCGCGATCATGAGCATGATGCGGTCAGACTTTCTCGATCACCACCGCGGTCCCGTACGCGACGATCTCGCTCATGGTCTGGCCGATCTCGGACGAATCGAAGCGCATCATCACCACCGCATTGGCGCCCATTGCCTGCGCGTTCTGGACCATCCGGTCGGTGGCGTGGCGGCGCGCTTCCTCCAGCATCTGGGTGTACTCATTGATCTCGCCGCCCACGATGGAACGCAGGCCCGCCATCACGTTGCCACCGATGCCGCGGCTGCGCACCACCAGCCCGAAAACCTGGCCCTTGGTTTCGGTGACCTTGTAACCGGCCACGTATTCGCTTGTCACGATGATCATGGCGGAGCCTCCAGACATCAGCGGCGAGTATTGGCGAGCAGCCGGAGCAGTTCCAGATACAGCCATACCAGCGTCACCATCAGGGCGAACGCGCAATACCACTCCATGTACTTGGGCGCGCCCTGCGCCGTGGCGCGTTCGATCAGGTCGAAATCGAGCACCAGATTGAGCGCCGCGATACACACCACGAACACGCTGATCAGGATGCTGAGCGTGCCGCCCGCGAACAGGATCGAGGTGTTCACGCTGGTGAACGCGGACAGTCCCCACGACACCAGGTACAGCAGCAGGATGCCGCCGGTCGCGGCCATCACGCCCATCCGGAACTTCTGGGTGACCTTGATGATGCCGCTGCGATAAAGGAACAGCATCACCACCAGCACGCCAATCGAGGCCATGATCGCCTGCAGCACGATGCCGTGGTATTGCACCTCGAACAAGGCAGAGATCGCGCCGAGGAAGGTGCCCTCCGCAAGCGCGTACACGGGCGCGGTGAAGGACGACCAGTTGGGCTTGAAGGCGCTGGCGATCGCGAAGATCAATCCCACGATCAGGCCGCCCCACATGAACGGCTGCATCGCCTGCACACCGGCGGGAATGCCGCCCGCCGCGGACGCCAGCATGAAGTGATGCCAAGTCCACGCACCGGTGATCAGCATCAGCACCAGCAGCAGGCCGGCGCGCGTGAGCGTGCCGTTCAAGGTCATGGGCTCCGCCGTTGCGGGCAGGTTCTGGAAGACCTTGTCGCGCAGCGCGGGGTTATGGGAACGCAGGGCCATGGATGTCCTCACTGTCGAATATGAAGCGACTCACCGTCGCCATTGCCGGAACTCTAGCGGACTCGTCGGGAAGCCGCCATGGATCAGACCCCATATCGGGCCCACAGGTTCCAAATGCAATGGCATCAATGGGTTCGCGTGAACCCGTCCGCGCTCCACGCTCGGATCCGACGCCGTGGTGGACGGTGAAAAGGCCGGCGTCACTTCCTCGGGCCAGCCTCTTCACGGGGCGCCCCCGCGCGCAGGTGCCAGTCAGGCGGCACCGTCGATAATCATCGATACGATGTCGGACGCGGATCGGTTCAACCTGCCGAATTCACTGGAGCGCCAAGACCATCGCACGTCGCCGCTGGAAGGATGTTGGCGACCGGTCAGGCCGTGGCGGGGCGGGCCACACCCGGAACGCCCGCTAATCCCGCGTGCAATGCCACCATCGATCTGTTTCGCGTGATCGCGATTTTCGGCGTGATCGTCGTGCACACCGATCCGGTAACCCGCAAGGTATTCACCAGCGCGCCCGAGCACCTTGCCAACCTGACGATCACCGGTGCTGGACGGCTGGCGGTGCCGTTCTTCTTCGTGGTGTCGGGTTACTTCTTTGGCGGCAAGATTCGCGAAGGCGCGCCGCCGTTGCCGCTGTTCGCGCGCTACGCAAAACGGCTGCTGCGCATCTGGGTGCTGTGGTCGCTGATTTATCTGTTGCTCCCATTGCGCCTCGGCCAATGGTTGGACGAAGGGTGGTGGCCGGCGGTGGTGCAGCAGTTCCGGCACATGGCGGCGCATCCGCTGCTGATCGTGTTCGTGGGCGGCAAGTGACACTTGTGGTTTCTGATGGCGCTGGCGATTGCTGCCGTCTGCGAACGACTACGCGCGCGATGGCTGTTCTACATGCTCGGAATCGCGCTCTACGTTTACGGATTGCTGACTGGCCTGTACGCCAACACCGCCGCGGGTTTTCCGATGCCGTTCGATCCGCGCAACGGGCCGTTCATGAGTGCGCTGCTGGTAGCCTGCGGCTATTGGATCGCGGGTTGTCAGAGGCGCATCGATCCTGTCATCGCTTTCGCGGTGACGATGATCGGTTTGATCGGATTCGAGGCGGAATTGCACTGGGTACCGATGCTGTCCAGCGCATGGCCACCCATCATCGATTACGGCGTATTCACGCCCATCTTCGGCATCGGCGCACTGCCGTTCGGCCTGGCCCTGCCGCGTCTGGGCGCGCGCTGGTGGCGGCGGGTCGGCGCCGAATGTGTGCTCGGAATTTACGTTTGCCACGAACTGTTCGTGGAACCGGCGTGGATGCTGCACGCATGGTTCCACAGTTACGCGTGGAAATTCATGTTCCCGGTGATCGTGTTCGTGCTCGCACTGGGCCTGACGATGCTGCTCGCGCGCGAACGGCATTTGCGGTGGTTGGTTCGATGAAGAATTCGCCGAACACGTTGGGCTTCGACTGAGGCCTCAACGCAACCGACGGCCTTACGCCGCCGGCGATGGCGCCTCGACCGGCTCGACTGGCCGCACATCGGGCAAAAATATCGCGAGGAATCCGAGCAGCGGAAGGAATGCGCAAACCTGATACACGAACACGATCCCGAAATGGTCGGCGATGCCGCCCAGTACCGCGGCGCCAATCCCGCCGAGCCCGAAACTGAAACCATAGAACAGGCCCGACACCATGCCGATGCGGTGGGTCAGCATGTCCTGCGCGTACACGATGATGGCCGGGAATGCCGAGGCCAGGATCAGGCCGATCACGACGCTCAAACCCACCGTCCAGCCGAGCCCGACGTACGGCAGCGCCAAGGTGAACGGCGCGCAGCCCAGGATCGAAAACCAGATCACGCGCCTGCGACCGATTCGGTCACCCAGTGGTCCGCCAATCATCGTGCCGACGGCAACCGCGAACAGGAACACGCCCAGCAGATTGGCCGCGGCGTGCGTGGACACGCCGAAATGCTGGATCAGGTAAAACTCGTAATAGCTGCTGATGCTGGCGAGATAAAAAAACTTGGAGAACATCAGCGCCAACAGCACGAAGATGGTGTGCATGACCGTGCGTCGGGAATACAGCGGCTGATAATTCGCGGCGCGGTGCGCCACCCGCTCGTCGGCGTGCTGCTTGTACCAGCGGCTCACCTGCAGCAACACCACGATCGCAAGCAGCGCCGCAAGGCCGAACCAGCCCACGTGCGCGCGGCCGACCCGCAGCACGATTACCGCCGCCAGCACCGGCCCCAACGCCTGCCCGAGGTTGCCACCGATCTGGAACAGCGATTGCGCGAGACCGTAACGCCCGCCCGAAGCCATGCGCGCCACGCGCGACGATTCCGGATGGAACACCGACGAGCCACAGCCGATCAGCGCCACCGCTAGCAGCAGGATCGGATAGGTCGGCGCCGCCGACATCAACAGCAGACCGCTGAAGGTGAAACACATCCCGATCGGCAGCGAGTAAGGCAGCGGATGCTTGTCCGTGACCATCCCCACCACCGGTTGCAGCAGCGAAGCGGTCAATTGGAAGGTGAGCGTGATCGCGCCGATCTGGAAGAAACTGAGGTGAAAGTCGCCCTTCAGCAGCGGATAGATCGCGACGATCACCGACTGCATCATGTCGTTCAACATGTGCACGAAGCTGACCGCACCAATCATGCCGAAATGCGTTCGACGCGGCGGCTTGCGAACGGGCCCCTGCTGCGGCACCCCAGCGTCCGTGGCTACGTTCGCCTTCATCGGGTCGCGTTCGCGCCGGTCACGCCATCTTGTCCGCAGCAGCCACCACATCGGCTTCATTCGGCAGCACCAGCAGCGCCGCGTCCGCCAGCGGCGTGTAGGTATCGGCACCGACCACGCGCTGCAGCGGCATGTTGCCCAGACCCGCCTCGACGATCGCGGTGATCACGCCTTCGCCCACCCCCGCGCTGCGGCGCCCTTCGTCCAGCACGATGATGCGCTTCGCGGTCTTCGCCTGTGCCGCGATGAACTTTGCATTCAAAGGCACCAGCCAGCGCAGGTCGACCACACGCACTTTCCACTTCTGCTTCTTTTCGATTTCGCGTGCGGCGCGCAACGCCATCGGCACGCCGTTGCCGAAGGTGAAGATCACCAGATCGTTCGCCTTCGCGTTGTACACCCGGCCTTCGCCCAGCGGCATGGCCTCGCCAGGCACAGGGTACGCGAACTGCCAGCCACCGTCGCCCGGCTCATACAAATCCTTGGTCATGTACAGCGCGATCGGTTCGAGAAACGCGCACACGCGGCCATCGACCTTGCACAGCGCCGCCAGCGTGCGCAGCATCGTGGCGGCATCGTCGCCGCGCGACGGACAACCGACGACCAAACCGGGAATGTCGCGCAGCGCCGCGATCGAATTGTCGTTGTGGAAATGTCCGCCGAAGCCCTTCTGGTAACCGAGCGATGCGATCCGCACCAGCAACGGATTGCGGTATTGATCGTTCGAGAAGAACTGCAGCGACGCCGCCTCGCCACGGATCTGGTCGCAGGCGTTGTGAAAATACGCGAGGTACTGGATTTCCGGCACCGGCAGCATGCCCATGTTGGCATAACCCTGCGCCAGGCCCAGGATCATCGTCTCGTCCAGCAGTGTGTTGAACACCCGCGCACCCTTGAAGGCCTTCTGCAAGCCGCGGGTCACCGTGTACACGCCGCCCTTCTGCGCGACGTCCTCGCCGAACAATAGCGATTCCGGGTATTTCGCCAGCAGGTCATGCAACGCCGAATTGATCACCAGCGCCAGATGGCGCGGCGGCAATTTCTCCGGCAGCTTGTCGTCACCGCCGAAGACCGCAAGGCGTTTGTCCGCGTAGTCCGCGCGTGCCGCTTCCGCGGCGACGACCTTGGGCGTGTACGGCGCCAGCGGTTTCATCACCGCTTCGAGCGATTTCAGTTTCGGGCGGCCGTAGGCTTCCTCGGCCGCAGCGAAGCAATGCTTGCGGGTGGATTCGTATTTTTCGAGCAACGCCTGCTTGGTGTACACGCCGGATTCCAGCGCGATCGCGGCCGAACGCAACAACGGATCGGTCGCTTCCAGCGCCATGAGCTCATCGAAGCTGCGCCACTCGATCTCGAAATCCGTGCCCGCGTGTCCAGCCAGGCGCGTGGTCTTCAGATGCAGAAAGGTCGGGCGACGCGTGCCGCGGCAATGTTCGACCGCACGTGCGACCTGCGCACAGCCCTCGGCAAGATCGAGGCCGTCGGCGAAGAAGTAGTCGAGATCCTTGCGATCGCGAAAATTGTTGGCGATCCATCCACTCGGCGTCTTCACCGAAATGCCGATGCCGTTGTCCTCGCACACGAACAGCACCGGGGCCGGCAAGCGTTGATAAGCGGTCCAGCCTGCCGCGTTGAACGCGGTTTGCGCGGTCGCGTGATTGCTGGATGCGTCGCCGAACGAACAGATCACGATCGAATCGTTCGGAATCGGCAACACGTGGCCAATGCGCTGCGCCTGCTCGATCGCGACCGCGGTGCCGAGCGCCTTGGGCAAATGCGAAGCGATCGTGGACGTCTGCGGCAACACCCACAACGGCTTGGAACCCCACACCTTGTGGCGTCCACCCGACGCCGGATCTTCACTGCTGGCCGCGAACGACAGCGCCGAATCCATCACCGGATCCATCTCCGGCAACTTGCGAAAGCGCTCGGCCATGAACGCGCCCGAGCGGTAATGCAGAAACGCGGGGTCGGTGTGACGCGTCAGCCGCGCCACCATCGCGTTGCCTTCGTGGCCCGACGAACCGATGGTGTAGAAGACCTTGTTCTGCACGCGCAGCACGCGCGCCATCAAATCGAGGTGCCGCGAAATCAGTTGCGATTCGAACAGCTCGCGAAAATCGCGCGCACTGCACGCACTGCCCGGCAACACCGACGCATCGTCGCGCGGCGTGGTCGCGGAATCACCCTGCCACGCCTGCACGAATTCGGTGAAATTCTGGTCGACGATTTCGGCACGGTTGAAGCCCTTGTGGCGGGCGGGAATCGGGGTCTTGATGGCGTTCATTGGGATGGAATGGAAGCGGTGCGTGCCGCGCGGCGCAAGAACCATTGCTTGCGCGTCTGGCCCCAGATTTCGATTGGATCCTGGTCACGCGGTGCGGGTATGTGGCCAGGGCCTTGCAGGGTGGAACCGAGCCGCTTCGCGACTGCCTGCGAAGCCGTGTTGGCGGGCGCGATACAGTGGATGATCTGTTGCCAGCCGAGGTGCGCGAAGGTCCAATCGATCGCGGCCGTGGCGGCTTCCGTCGCGTAGCCCTTGCCCCACGCCTCGCGCGCGAGCGTCCAGCCGATTTCATCGCCGGGCCAGCCATCCGGATGCAAGGGACCGACGCGACCGACCCAGCGGCCGGTGCGCTTCTCGATCACCGAAAACGCGTGGAAGCCAAGCACGTGCCATGAGCCGACCGCTGATGTGAAATGGTTCCATGCATCGAAGCGGCTTTTGATACCGCCGAGATGACGCATGACTTCTTCATCCCGTGCGGTCGCGGCCCATGCCTCGAAATCGTCCCCGCACGGCGGACGCAGGATCAGGCGCTCCGTTTCGAGCACGGGTTCCGGCTTCGGCATGGCGTCCGACATCGGCGGTTATTTTCCGGCCGAATGGTAAGTGCACCCCGCCTCGGCGCTTGCGATGTCGGGAATGTTGGGGCTGTAGCAGGTGTACTGCACGCCCTTCTTGCCGTCTTTGTCGGTGACGATCTTCGGCACCAGTTGCACGATGCCGTCGCTGACCCCGACAGCGGGCGTCAAGTACACGTTGATCACCCCGCCCTTGCTGACCAGGATCGAACTGATTTCCTGGCTGCTCAACTGATTCGGGGCCGCGACGTGCGCCTCGGCGTTGCTGGCAGGCGGGGTCGGATTGCCCAGCACCGAGTTCGCCACGCCGATCTTGACCAGCGCCAGTTTCAGCGACGTCAAGGCGATGTGCAGTTCATTGCCGTTGACGGCAGCCATCGCGCTCCCGGAAACAAGCGTTGCGCCGATCGCGAATGCGGCGAGCCATTTGCAACGAATTTTCATGAGCGGACTCCGAAGAAATTCTTCTTCGTCATTCCGGACGCCGCGCAGCGGCGATCCGGAACCCAGCGCCTTTGTCGTCGCTTGAAAGCAAGGCCCTGGGTTCCCGCTTTCGCGGGAATGACGTCGTGTGAGGTTTTAAAACGCATTGATGCCGGTCAGTTCCCTTCCGACCACCAACTGATGCACGGTCTGTGTACCCTCGTACGTCACCACCGATTCCAGGTTCAGCGCATGGCGGATTGCAGCATGCTCGGTAGTGATGCCGGCGCCGCCCAGGATGTCGCGACACTCGCGCGCGATGTCCAGCGCCATCCGCACGTTGTTCCATTTCGCCAGCGAAATCTGGCTGGGATGCAGTTTGCCCGCATCTTTCAGGCGTCCCAACTGCAGCGCCAGCAACTGCGCGGTGGTGATGCGGCGCGCGATGTCGGCGAGGCGCAACTGGATCGCCTGATTGGCGGCTAGCTTGCGATTGAACAGCACGCGTTCCTGCGTGTAATCCAGCACTTCCTTGAGGCACGCCTGCGCTGCGCCTATCGGCCCCCAACTGATCCCGAAGCGCGCCGAATCGAGGCAGCTCAAGGGGCCGCGCAAGCCCTTGACGTTCGGCAGCATCGCACTGGCCGGCACGCGCACGTCATCGAGAAACAACGCGCTCGTCACCGACGCGCGCAAGCTCATCTTCTTGTGGACTTCCTGTGCGGCAAAACCCCTGGTGTTTGTCGGCACCAGGAAGCCGCGGATGCCGTCATCGGTTTTCGCCCACACCAACGCCACCTGCGCGAGGTTGCCGTTGGTGATCCACATCTTGGAACCGTTGATCACCCAATCGCCGCCGTCCTGCTTCGCAACCGTCTTCATGTTGGCCGGATCGGAACCGCCGTGCGGCTCGGTGAGGCCGAAGCAGCCGATCACCTCGCCCTGCGCCATCTTCGGCAGGTACTCGCGCTTCTGCTCCTCGCTGCCGAACGCGAAGATCGGATACATCACCAGCGATGACTGTACCGACGCGAAGCTGCGCAGGCCCGAATCGCCACGTTCCATTTCCTGGCAGATCAGCCCGTAGCTGACCTGGTTCATGCCCGCGCCGCCGTATTCCTCGGGGATCGTGGCGCCCAGCAAACCGAGCGATGCGATCTCCGGAACCAGCTCGGTCGGAAAGCGTGCCTGATCGAAACAATCGCCGATGATCGGCAACACCTTGTCGTCGACGAAGCGCGCGACGGAGTCCTGCACCATGCGTTCCTCGTCGGAAAGCAGCGCGCGGACGTCGTACAGATCGAGGGGATTGAGTGGTGCGTGCGGCATGGGCAATCCGGCTTCGTGGGCAAGCCCCCTATTGTATCTGGACATGCGGCCGCGGACCCATTCCTTCTGCTGCACCATCCATAGTGCGCAGGTCGGGCTGCGCAACGCGAAGCCCAACCTGGCCGCGAACCATCCGTTGGGCTTCATGGCATCCAGCCCAACCTGCCAGGCATTTTTGCGCTCGGGATTCGGGGTCACGAGTGCCGGCTATTGCTCACCCCGTGCGGCACGTGCCCGGTCGCGACATGCCGGCGCGCGGATTCCACGTTGATCGGGGAATCGTCGAAGAACAGGTCGGCGCCGAACGCTTCGAGGAACGGTCCCTTGTCGCGACCGCCGAGGAACAGCGCCTCGTCGATGCGCACGCCCCACTGGCGCAGCGTCAGGATCACGCGCTTGTGCGCTGGCGCCGAACGCGCGGTGACCAGCGCCGTGCGGATCGGCGAATCGTGGGGCGGGAACGCCGCCTGCAGGCGATGCAGCGCGGCGAGGAAATTGCGGAACGGACCACCCGAGAGCGGCTCGTTCCAGCGTTCGGTTTCGTTGCGATGGAAGGCGTCGAGGCCCTGCTCCTGCGACAGCCGCTCGGATTCGTCGCCGAAGATCACCGCGTCGCCGTCGAAGGCAATGCGCAACTGGCCCGGATGCGAGTCGCGCACCTGCGATGGCAGGATCGTCGCCGCGGCCACGCCCGAGTTCAGCGCGCGTGCGACGTTTTCTGCATTCGCGGACAGGAACAAGTCCACCCCGAACGGCGCGATGTATTCGCTGGTCGCTTCGCCCGAGGTGAACGCGGCGCGGCTGATCGCGAGCCCGTGGTGCTGGATGGAATTGAAGATGCGCAGCCCGGTGTCGCCGGAATTGCGCGACAACAGCACGACTTCAACGTACGGCGTATCCGGCGCCGGCCGGTTCAACGCCAGCAGCTTCTTCACGACGGGAAACGCGACACCCGGCTGCAGCACGTCGTTCTCGTGCGCAATCTGGTACTCGCGATAAGCCTCCAGCCCCTCGCGTTCGAACAGTTCGTGCGACTCGTTGAGGTCGAACAGCGCGCGCGATGAAATCGCGACGACCAGCTTGTCGTCGCGCGGAGGCATCGGGTCGTGCGGATGGGTCTCGCTCACGCGCGCAGTGTATCGCGCGCCTGCTAACCCCAGAGCGGCCGCGAAACCTCCACCAGCACCCACGCCATGAACGCGCTGATCGGCAGGGTCAGGATCCACGACCACACCATGCGCTCGACCACCGTCCAGCGCACGGCGTTGAAGCGCTTGGCGGCGCCTACGCCCATGATCGAGGATGACACCACGTGCGTGGTGGAAACCGGCAGGCCGAAAATCGACGACACGATGATGACCGCGGCGGCACCGGTCTCGGCGGCGAAGCCGTTGATCGGATGCAGCTTCACCATCTTGTGGCCGAGTGTCTTGATGATCCGCCAGCCGCCGCCCGCAGTGCCGGCCGCCATCACCAGCGCGCACACCACCTTCACCCACACGGGGATCGGAAACTGGCCGCCGACGTCCGATATCCGCAGGAAGTGCAGCCATGCGGGCAGGTGATCGAAATTGTGCGCGAGGGTGGCGTCGGCAAGCGCCAAGGCGATGATGCCCATGGTCTTCTGCGCGTCGTTCATGCCATGCGAAACGCCCATGGCCGCCGCCGAAACCAGTTGCGCCTTGCCGAAGAACATGTTCACGAATGGTGTGCGCCCGAACCGGCGCAACCAACCCTTGCGATTGGCGAACCAGGCGAACAGCGCCAGCAGCGCGCCCATCACCACGATGCCCAGCGCGAACCCCGCGATGGGCGACGCCACCATCGGCACCAACACTTTCGGGATCAAGCCGCCACCCTGCCACCAGCGGTTCGGATCGGTCGCCCAGATGATCGCGCGGAAATTGCCGTCGGACGCAGCGAAGGCAGCGCCGCACAAGCCGCCGATCAGCGCGTGCGACGACGACGACGGCAAGCCGAGCCACCACGTGATCAGGTTCCAGATGATGGCAGCTGACAACGCACAGATCAGCACCTCGCCGCCGACCTGCAGCACGCCGGCGTCGATCAGGCCCGTGGCGATCGTGATTGCGACGGCGGAACCCAGCAGCGCGCCGGCAAGGTTGGTGGTCGCAGCCAGCAGCACCGCCTGCCCGGGCGTGAGCACCTTGGTCGCGACCACGGTCGCGATGGAATTGGCGGTGTCATGGAAGCCGTTGATGTACGTGAACGCCAACGCGATCACGATGACGGCGATGAGGAGGCCGAGGCTCATGCGGAGATTCGGGACTCGGGACTCATGAATTCTTCAACACGATCGAATAAATGACGTTGCCCACGTCGCGGCAACGGTCGATGGCCTTTTCCAGCAACTCGAACAAGTCCTTCGCCAACATCGCCCGGATCGGATCGTCGCTGCCGAGATACTGGGTGCGGTAAGGCTCCAGCAGTAGCCGGTCGGCTTCCGATTCCACGGCCTGCAGGCGATCCTGCAGCTTGCGCATGCGGCCGATGTTCATGCCGTTGCGCAACTCGCCGACCATCTCCACTACCCCTTCGGTCGCGCTCATCAGCAGGCCGGCGCGCGACACGAAATCGATGCCCTCGACCCGTTCCGCCACGATCACGTAGCGTTCGGCGAACTTCTCGATGGTCTTGGGGATGCGGTACAGCGCAGACGACATCGCCTCGATGTCTTCGCGGTCCAGCGCGGTGACGAAGGTGTTGACCAGCCCTTCGCTGATCTGCGCCGCGAGATCCTTTTCGCGCCGTCGCGCCGCCCGGAAACCGTCCAGCAGCATCGGTTCGCCGTGCGATTCCAGCAGCGCCTGCAGCGCCTTGGCACCGTCGCGGGCCGCGCCGGCGCTGGCTTCGAGCAAATCGTAAAAGCGGTCCCCTTTGCCGAACATCGTCTGCAGCGAAAACATGGCGTTCCATCCGGGCGCGTAATCCTGCAAATGGTACACGAGCAACCGTTCCGTCCGAAGAAGTTCCGCGCTTGCTGGCAGGTTGTTGAGAAACAGTCTGCCTGGGCAGGTCATGGATGGCCTGCCGCGGATCATGCGCTGCAAGCGCTTGATCCGGCGAAGCCGAGTCCGGGCGTGTACCGGACTCGGCGCGTTGAGACAGTGCAGGCCAGCAGACTGCTAGACTTCCGGGATGGAACGTCCCGACCGGCAATGCTGACCGAACTCGGCCTGGTGCTGGCACTGGCGCTGGGCAACGCGTTTTTTGCGCTGGCCGAAATCGCGCTGATCGCGTCGCGCAAAAGTCGTCTGCGTTACCTCGCGCGCACCAGCACGCGCGCGCAGATCGCCTTGCGCCTGGCGCAACGCCCGGACCGGTTCCTGTCCACGGTACAGATCGGCATCACGCTGATCACGCTGATCACCGGCGCCGCCACCGGTGCTTCGATCAGCGACGCCATCCGGGTGTGGCTCGCCCGGGCGGGCGTGCCGGTGGCCCAACATGCGTCGCTGGTGATCGGGCTGGTGCTCGGTTTCATCCTCGTCACCACCATCAACATCACCGTCGGCGAGCTGGTGCCCAAGCGCGCCGCGCTGGTGGCGCCGGAGCGCATCGCGCAGATCGTGGCGTTCCCGATGCAGGTGATGTCGTGGCTGATGACGCCGTTCGTGTGGTTTCTCGACCTCCTCACCAGCGGCATATTGCGCCTGTTCCAGCTGCAGCGTTTCACCCGCGAAAAAGTCAGCGAAGAGGAAATCCGCCTGCTGGTCGCCGAAGGCGCCGAACAGGGCGTGCTCGATTCCGATGAGCGCAACATGGTTTACCGCGTACTGCGCCTCGGCGATCGCAACGTCGACAGCGTGATGACCCCGCGCCCGCGCATCGCGTGGCTGGATGCGGCCGCACCGCTGGCCGAAAACCTTGCCGTGATCCGCGCCACGCCCTATTCCCGTTATCCGGTCTATCGCGAGAGCGAAGACGAAGTGCTGGGCGTACTGGAAGTCAAACGCCTGCTGCAGACACTGGCGCAGGAACCCGGTGCGGCATCGTCGCACGCCGCTCGCCTCGATCT
>Ga0207705_10000176_pt1 | contig 67914 bp, 66 predicted proteins | sample KBSC13metaG_FD_184314 | JGI IMG/M metagenome (GOLD analysis project Ga0207705, IMG submission 184314) | Corn rhizosphere microbial communities from Kellogg Biological Station, Michigan, USA - KBS C1-3 metaG (SPAdes) (version 2) | ecosystem: Host-associated > Plants > Roots > Rhizosphere > Soil ... | reverse complement strand
GATTCCGACCAGCAGGTCGATATCCGCGTACGCTATCCCGAAAGTGCACGCGGCATCCACGCGCTCGACAACGTTCGCATTCCCACGCTCAACGGCATGGTGCCGGCCAGCACCTTCGTGAAGGTAAAGGCGGCCCAGCAGGTCAACTCGATTGAGCGTGTGGACGGGCATCGCGTCTATCACGTTCGCGCCAACATGAAGGTGCAGTGCACGGCGAAAGTGAAAACCGAATGCGTGGCCAACCCTGTTCTGGCGAGCGCCGAAGTGGCGAAGCTGAAGGAATGGCTACCCAAGCAGAACTTCCCGAGCAGCGTGACCGTGAAGTTCAAAGGTGCGGACGAAGCGCAGAACGAGTCCGGTAACTTCCTGATCGAAGCGGCATTCCTAGCGCTGTTCCTGATCGGCATCGTGCTGCTGGCGCTGTTCAACAGCTTCTATCACACCGGCCTGATTTTGGTGGCGGTGATCCTCGCCATGATCGGATCGCTTCTGGGCATGGTGGTGATGGGCCAGTCCTTCTCCATCATCATGACCGGTACCGGCATGCTGGCGCTGGCGGGCATCGTGGTGAACCACAACATCGTGTTGATCGACACCTTCCATCGCCTGCGCGATGCGGGCATGGAGCCAATTGAAGCGGTGGTGCGTTCGAGCGCCCAGCGTCTGCGCCCCGTGTTCCTGACGACGATCACGGCCATCGGCGGCCTGATTCCGATGATGGCAGCGGTGGAGATAAACTTCTGGACGCGGCAGGTCACCATCGGCGGTCCGAATGGAATGATGTGGGTTCAGCTTTCCACAGCGATCGTGTTCGGTCTCGCCTTCTCGAAGATGATCACGCTGGGTCTGGTGCCGGCGATGCTGGCACTACCCTATCGCTGGCGCGAGCGTCGGGCACGCAAGCGCGGCGAGGTCTATGATCACATGCATGCGATTCCGGACAATGTGGTGGCGGACATGAACCGCCGCCGCGCCGAACGCGAAGCGGCGGAGTAATTACTCGGCGTTCACGGGCGTGGCACGGGCCACGCCCGGCGCCACGTCCGGATCGTTCTCGACTTCCTTGAGTTTCTCGCGGGCGGCAGCCGCTTCCTTCTGCTTGTTCCACATCGACGCATAATGACCATTGAGCGCGAGCAGCTGCGAATGGCGTCCGCGCTCGATGATCTCGCCGTGATCCAACACAAGGATCTCATCCGCGTCGACCACAGTGGAGAGCCGATGCGCGATGACAAGTGAGGTGCGGTTCTTCGAGACTTCCTGCAGCGCGCCCTGAATCTCCCGCTCCGTGCCGGTGTCGAGCGCGCTGGTGGCTTCATCCAGCAGCAGGATAGGAGGGTTCTTGAGGATCGTGCGCGCGATGGCGACGCGCTGTTTCTCTCCGCCGGAAAGTTTTAGCCCGCGCTCGCCGACCATGGAATCATAACCGAGCGGAAGCTCGCGGATGAACGGATCGATCTGCGCATAGCGCGCGGCATCCTTGATCTCGGACTCCGTGGCGCCGATGCGGCCATAGGCAATGTTGTAGCGCACCGTATCGTTGAACAGCACGGTGTCCTGCGGAACGATGCCGATCTTCTCGCGCAGGGACGCTTGCGTGACATCCCGGATATCCTGGCCGTCGATCGTCACCGTCCCGCTCTGAATGTCATAGAAACGAAAGAGAATCCGGCTGATCGTGGATTTTCCCGCGCCCGACGGGCCGACCACGGCCACCGTCTTGCCCGCCGGCACCGTGAAGCTGACACCCGTGAGCACGATGCGCTCCGGATCGTAGGAGAAAACGACATTGTCGAACCGGATTTCCCCGCCGGTCACGTGAAGCGGCGGCGCGCCGGGCTTGTCGGTTATCTCCTGCGGGCGATGCAGCAGGCGGAACATGGCGTCCATATCCACCAGCGCCTGCGTGATCTCGCGGTAAACCGTGCCAAGAAGGTTCAGCGGCTGATAGAGCTGCATCAGGATGGCGTTGGCCATCACGAAATCGCCGACATTGAAGCGGCCGTCGCGGATGCCGAAGGCAGTCAGAATCATCACCGCGCCCATGCCCAGCGCCATAATGACGGCCTGCCCCGTGTTCAGAACCGACAGCGACGTCTGCGCCTGAATGGAAGCGCGCGCGTATTTCTCCATGGACTTGTCGAAGCGGCGCGTCTCATGGGCTTCGTTGTTGAAATACTTCACGGTCTCGTAGTTGAGCAGACTGTCCACCGCCTTGGTGTTGGCGTCCTGATCGCTCTGGTTCATGTCGCGACGGAACTGGATGCGCCAGCGGGTGACGGCAAAAGTGAACCAGACATAGGCCGCGACCATCGCGATCGTGACCAGCGCAATGGTCCAGTTCAGTTTCAACACCATGATCGTGCTGAACAGGATGAGCTGGAACAGGGTTGGAAAGATGCTGAACACGGCGAAGGACAGCAGCGTGTCGATGCCCTTGGTGCCGCGCTCGATGACGCGGGAGAGGCCGCCGGTCTTGCGCTCCAGGTGGAAACGCAGCGATAGCGTATGCACATGCGCGAAGGTGGAAACGCCGACTTCGCGCAGGGCGTGGTACTGCACTTTGGCGAAGACGCCGTCGCGCAGCTGGGCGAAAGCCTGCATGAGAATGCGCGCCAGCACATACGCCCCGATCAGCGCCATCGACGTACCGAGCGCCACCGCGACGGCGGGTTTCACGGCAAGCTGGTTGGTGATCTGACCCATGACGACAGGGAATGCCGTCGTCGCCAGAATCGCGAGAACCAGGCAGAGGAGCGATACGAAAACCCGCGCCCGCAGATCCGGCCTGCCCTTGGGCCACAAATAGGGCATCAGCATCCAGAGGGGCCGGAACGATGGCGCGCCGTCGCCTTCCTCGGTCAATATTCTTGCCATCGAATCAATTTCCCATATTCGCGCCGCCGAAGACGAGGAAACCGAAAAGCAGCGCGGCGGCGGCGATAACGGCAAGAACGATCAAAGGACGTTTCAAACGGAACCTCGAACAGGCCAAAACCTCGTTTCTGTTTAGGTACCGCCGCGATAAGCCGCAATCCCTTTCACCGCCGCCCCGTCCATGCGAAAGCATCGTCCCCTAGCCCCCGTGAGTCCCATGGATAAAGCCCGCCATAGCATCTGTGTTTTCTGCGGTTCCTCGTTCGGGAGCGATCCGGTGTTCGCCGAGGCGGCCCGCGAGACCGGCCGGCTGATCGCTTCCCATGGTTACGACATGGTCTTCGGCGGCGGCGGCGTCGGCCTGATGGGGGAGACGGCGAAGGCGGCGCGCGATGGCGGCGCGAAGGTCACGGGTATTCTTCCCGAATTTCTGCGCGGGCAGGAACCGCCGCTCGCCAGCGGCGAGACCATCGAGATCGTGCCCGACATGGGCGTGCGCAAACGGCGGATGCTGGAATTGAGCGACGCCTTCGTCGTCCTGCCGGGCGGTATCGGCACGCTGGATGAATTCTTCGAAGTGATCGTCGAAAAGCAGCTTGGGCAACTGGACAAACCGATTGTCGTTCTCAATCTGAAGAACTGCTACGACCCGCTGATTCAACTTCTCAATCACACGGCGAGCCTGGAATTCGTGCGGCCCGATCTGGAGCAGTTGTTCCGCGTGGCGCTCTCGCCCGATCAGGCGATTGCCTATGTCACGCGGGTTTTGGGGTCGAAATCGGCGCCTTCACACGATTGAAGTAGCTGTCCAGCGAGACGATCACCAACGCGATCCAGACGAAGCCGAAGGCCAGCATATCGGCGCGCGTGAAGGCTTCGCCAAATCCCAATGTCGCCAGCAGCAGCGTGATCGTCGGGTTGAGATATTGCAGGAAGCCCAAAGTTGAAAGCCGGATGCGCCGCACACCGGCGGCGAACAATGCGAGCGGTAGCGCCGTCAGCGGGCCACCCAAAATCAGGAGAGCGCTGATCGACACAGGGGTGTGCGGGAACGCGGCGGCTTCATGCGTGCCCCAGAACAGGATCAGCGCGGAGGTGATGGGAAACAGAATCCAGGTTTCCACCGTGAGCGCATCCATCGAATCCACATGGGTGGACTTGCGGAAGAAGCCATAGAACCCGAAGGACAGCGACAGGGTGAGCGCGATCCACGAGAAATGGCCCAGCATGAAGGACTGGATGAACACGGCCACGGCGGCGAGCAGAATCGCGATCAACCGCAGCCGCGAGATATGTTCGCCCAGCAGCAACACGCCCAGCGCGATCGAGATCAGCGGCGTGATGAAATAGCCGAGGCTCGCTTCCACCAGCTGATGGCTGGCGACCGCGTAGATATAAACCGTCCAGTTGATGCTGATCAGGATGCTCGTCAGCGCCAGGGTGCCGATCAACCGCTTGTTGCGGAACATCGCGACAAGGTGCGGAATGCGCCGCCGCCCCAACGCGACGCCGGCCACGAACAGCGCCGACCAGAAAATGCGATGAACCGTCAGTTCAAACGGCGGAACCGCCGCGAGCAGACGCCAGTAGATTGGCATCACGCCCCAAAACACATAAGAAAAACCGGCGAATAAAATGCCGGTCATATCGTCCTTGGCGTGGTTTGGCGCGTTCATGAAAATCTATTTAGACGGTCGCGCCGCAAATGCACCGCGGGCAAACATCGTAGCGGCCATGCATCTAACGCGCGCTATCACGAAATAGTTTGTAACAAATCGAGTCCGTGAGAGCTTCGAAGCTCGCGTCGACGATGTTCGGCGACACGCCTACGGTGGACCAGCGATTGCCCTGCCCGTCCGCACTTTCCACCATGACTCGGGTAACGGCCTCCGTGCCGCTTGTGAGGATACGCACCTTGTAATCCACCAGCCGCAGATCGCTTAACGCAGCGGAATACTTGCCGAGATCCTTGCGCAGCGCATCGTCCAGCGCGTTCACCGGGCCGTTGCCGGTGCCGACATTGTGGAAAATCTCGCCGTCGATCTTCAGCTTCACCACCGCTTCGGAGACGGTGGCGAACTCGCCCCGCGCATCGTGGCGGCGCTCCACGATCACCCGGAAGCTTTCGACATCGAAATAATCCGGCACATCGCCCAGCGCGCGGCGGGCCAGAAGCTCGAAGGACGCTTCCGCGCCGTCATACGCATAGCCCAGGAATTCACGCTGTTTCACATCTTCCAGCAACCGCGCGATACGCGGATCGTTCGCTTCGACATCGATCCCGGCATCGGCGAGGCGCGCCATCAGATTGGAACGGCCGGCCTGATCCGACACCAATATCTTGCGCGCATTGCCGACACTTTCCGGCGGCACATGCTCATAGGTGCGCGGGTCTTTCGCCACCGCCGAGGAATGCAGCCCGCCCTTGTGCGCGAAAGCAGACGGGCCGACATAGGCGGCGTGGCGGTTGGGCGCGCGGTTGAGGATTTCATCCAGCAGGCGCGACACCGAAACAAGCTCACGAAGCTGCGCGGCGCTCACGCCGGTTTCGAATTGCGCGGCGAACGGCTCTTTCAACAACAGGTTCGGCAACAGCGAACAGAGATTGGCATTGCCGCAACGCTCGCCCAAACCGTTGAGCGTTCCCTGAATCTGCCGCGCGCCGCCGCGCACCGCCGCCAGGCTGACCGCGACAGCCTGTTCCGTGTCGTTGTGAGCGTGAATGCCGAGCGCGGCATCCGGCAGCTTCGCTTTCACGCCGGAGACGATGCGATAGACATCCTCCGGCATGGTGCCGCCATTGGTGTCGCACAGCACCAGCCATTTCGCGCCATTGTCGAACGCCGCCTTCAGGCATTGCAGCGCATAGTCCGGGTTGGCCTTGTGGCCGTCGAAGAAATGTTCGGCGTCGAACAAAGGCTCGCGGCCCTTGGCCTTCACCGCCGCGATGGATTCGGCGATGTTGTCGATATTCTCGCTGCGCGGAATCTCCAGCGCCACATCCACCTGGAAATCCCAGGTCTTGCCGACGAGGCAGTTCGCATCCGCTTTCGCATCCAGAACCTGCGCCAGCGACGGATCGTTCTGCGCGCTGCGGCCTGAGCGTTTCGTCATCCCGAAGGCGACGAATTTCGCCGTCTTGAGCGGCGGGCGTTCGGAAAAGAACGCGGTGTCCGTCGGGTTCGCACCCGGCCATCCGCCCTCGATGTAATCCAGCCCCAGCTTGTCCAGCGCCAGCGCGATCTGGCGCTTGTCCTCCACCGAGAAGTCCACGCCCAGCGTCTGCGCGCCGTCGCGCAGCGTCGTGTCGAAAAGAAAAAGTCTCTCTTTGCTCATCGCCTGCCGCCTTCACCGAGAAATGGGCGGCGTTCCAATCGTCCTGCGACGGGGCGACGGCCAGCAAAGCGGCCATGTGTGCGTTCGGATCGACGCCCTGTTTGAGCATGGCGGCGATCACCGCGCAGAGATTGCGCTGTTTGGCGAGCACCAGCCGGATCGCGGCCTTCTGCGCGCGCATCGCGCGGGAGCGGCGGCCATGTTTGAAGCCATTGCGATTGCCGCGCGGCGCACCGGCCGGCTTCGGCAACATAATTGCGTGACCGGATTCGGCCCCCCCCTCCCCCCTCCGGGGGGCGGGCCGCTTGCGCGGCGCGCGCAAAGCCGCCGCGCGAAGCGCGTCGGGGAGGAAGTCGGACGTAGTGGGCGTTGTGGTCATTTTGGGAGGATAAGCCCAAAACAAGAACAAAGAAAGAACAATCCTGAAGAATCCGCCCTCCCCTTGAGGGAGGGTCGGAGAGCGCAGCGATCCGGGGGGCCAAACTGGCTCTTTCCGCGTCATGCCCCTCCCCGAAATTTGCGAAGGGCAAATTTCGACCCTCCCTCAAGGGGAGGGTGGGAGCGCGCGCATGTCGAAGAAGCACGCTCACTTCTTCACTTCCCAGGTCGTGCCTTGCGGACCGTCCTTCAGCACGATGCCTTGGGCGAGAAGCTCGTCGCGGATGCGGTCGGACTCGGCGAAGTTCTTGGCCTTGCGCGCGGCGAGACGCGCTTCGATGGCGCGTTCGATGGCGGCGGTATCGACCGCCTTCTTGCTCTTGAGCGCTTCGGGCTTCACCGAAAAACCGAGCAGCGCCAACCCGCCAGCAAGTTCCAGCGGATCGGACTTGTGCAACTCGGCTATTGCCTGCGGCGTGTTGAGATCGTCTGCAAGCGCCGCGAGGAAACCCTCGCCGATTTTCTCATTCGCGAGTGGTTCGACGGTGTCGTACCATTTCTCCAGCGTGTTCCAGCTTTCGCGCATCCCCGCGACGGTCCAGTCCATCGGCTGGCGGTAATGCGAGCGCAGCATGTTGAAGCGCAGCACATCGCCCGGCCAATCGGCGAGCAGCTCGTTGATCGTGACGAAATTGCCGAGAGACTTCGACATCTTCTCGCCTTCCACATTCAGGAAGCCGTTATGCATCCAGACGTTCGCCAGCGGATGCTCATGATGCGCGCCTTCGCTTTGCGCGACTTCGTTTTCGTGATGCGGGAAGACCAGATCGATGCCGCCGCCGTGAATGTCGATGGTGTCGGTGTCCGTGAAGGTCGACTGGATCATCGCGGAGCATTCCAGATGCCAACCGGGGCGGCCGCGGCCCCAAGGGGAATCCCAGCCCGACGTGTTCGCATCCGATGGCTTCCACAACACGAAATCCATCGGGTTTTTCTTGTAGGGCGCCACGTCCACGCGCGCGCCGGCGATCATGTCGTCGGTCGAGCGGCGCGAAAGCTTGCCGTAGTCCGGCTTGGACGACACATCGAACAGCACATGCCCCGCCGCTTCATAGGCATGGCCGTTATCGATCAGCGTCTTGGTCATCGCGATCATGGGCGCGATGTTCTCGGTCGCGCGCGGCATGGCGCTTGGCGGCAGGCAGCCCAGCGCCGTCACGTCGTCGCGATAGACGCCATAGGTCTCTTCGGTGAGTTCGCGCACCACATCGAGGATCGGCACATTGCGGTCGCCGCGGCGCTCCAGCGCGCGTGCGTTGATCTTGTCGTCGATGTCCGTGATGTTGCGGACATAAGTAACGTGATCCGGCCCATAGACATGGCGCAGCAGCCGGAACAGCACATCGAACACGATGGCCGGGCGCGCATTGCCGATATGGGCATAGTCGTAAACCGTCGGCCCGCACACATACATGCGCACCTTGTTGGGATCGATCGGCACGAAGTCTTCCTTCGTGCGGGTGAGCGTGTTGTAGAGGCGAAGCGTGGTCATGAGAGTCTTCTTACATTGATTTTCCTCCCCCGTTTACGGGGGAGGTGTCGAGCACAGCGAGACAGAGGGGGCTTTCGCAGGGCGGCGCGCCCCCTCCACCGCTACGCGGTCCCCCTCCCCCGTGAACGGGGAGGAAAAGCGGGCGGAAAATGTGGATGAGCAACAGGGGTTTCGCGGCGGTCAGCCGCAAATCGAAATCAGACAAATCTGGCGGATAAAATTCACGCCGTTTCCCCTTTGAGCCGGGCGAGAACTTTCGCGCGGCCCATGAGTGGTAGCAGCTTCTTCATTTCCGGTCCACTTTCGCGGGCCGTCAACGCCAGCCGCAACGGGTGAAAAAGGTCGCGGCCTTTCGCACCGGTCGCAGCGGAAACGGCCTTTGTCCACGCGCTCCATGTGTTTTCGTCCCATGGCTCGGGCGGCAGAAGGTCTGCGGCTTTTGAAGCAAAGGCGGCGTCTTCGATCACCGGCGTGAGCGGACCGGTGACGAGCGTGGCGAGTTCGGCGGCGTCCGCAAGCTTGGCGACGTTCGTCTTAATCGCCTCCCACACCGCCGCGCTTTCGATGCCAAGCACCGAGAGACGATCCTTCACCGCTTCATACGGCAGCGCATGGAGCAGCTTGGCGTTGAGGCCGTCCAGCTCCTTCGGATCGAAATGCGCGGGTGCGCGGCCGATCTTGGCGAAGTCGAATTCTTCCGCCAGCACATCGAGCGACGGGCGCAGTTCGATGGCGTCGGACGTTCCGGTCTTCGCCAGATAAGAATCGAGCGCCAGCGGCTCGATGCCATTGTCGCGGATTTCGCGCAAGGAGAGCGAGCCGATGCGCTTGGACAGCGCCTCGCCGCCCACGCCGACAAGCAGCGGAAAATGCGCGAAATGCGGGATCGTGGCGCCCAGTGCGGCGAAAATTTCGATCTGCGCGGCGGTGTTGGTGACGTGATCCTCGCCGCGGATGATATGCGTGATCTTGAAGTCGATATCGTCCACCACCGAGGGCAGCGTGTAGAGGAAGCGGCCGTCCTCGCGGATGAGTACGGGGTCGGAGAGATGCGCCGTGTCGATCTCGACATCACCGCGCATCAGATCATGCCATTTCACTTTCGACTGCGAGAGCTTGAAACGCCAATGGGCTTTGCGCCCCTCGCCTTCCAGCTTGGCGCGATCTTCGGCGGTGAGTTTCAGCGCGGCGCGGTCATAGACCGGCGGCTTGTGCGCCGCGATTTGCCGCTTGCGGCGGCGGTCCAACTCGTCGGCGGTTTCATAGGCAGGATAGAGATGGCCGCTCGCCTTCAGCGCTTCGGCGGCGCGGGCATGCGCATCGGCGCGCTCGACCTGGCGCGCGAAGATGTCATGCGTCATGCCGAGCCAGGCGAGATCCTCAAGGATCGCCGCTTCATATTCCGGCTTGCTGCGCTCGGTATCGGTATCGTCGATGCGCAGGAAGAACTTGCCGTGGTGCTTGCGCGCGAACAGCCAGTTGAGCATGGCCGTGCGCGCATTGCCGACGTGGAGCAGGCCGGTGGGGGATGGGGCGAAACGGACGATGGTCATAGCCTGTCATCCCCGGCGAGCGGAGCGTAGCGAAGCGAGGGAAGGGGACCCAGGTGGTCACGCTTTCCCGATCTCGAAAAATTCGAACGAAACTTGCCCGCCGAAACCGCGCCTGCGGAACCACCTGGGTCCCCTTCCCTCAGCGCGCGAAAAGCGCGCTTCGCCGGGGATGACAATCGCGTTCTAAACATCGCGCGCATCCCGAAAGGCATTCGTTATCGGATAACGCCGATCTCTTCCGAAATTCTTGCGCGTGATCTTTACGCCCGGCGGGGCCTGGCGGCGCTTGTATTCGCTCACATAGAGAAGCTGCTCGATGCGCTTCACCGTGGCGGGGTGATAGCCCTTGGCGCAGGTGGCTTCGAAGGTCATCTCGTTTTCGACCAGGCACTCAAGAATGCCGTCGAGGATATCGTAAGGCGGCAGCGAGTCCTGGTCTTTCTGGTCGGCGCGCAATTCCGCGCTTGGCGGCTTGGTGATGATGCGTTCGGGGATCACACGGGTCTTCGGTCCCAGACCGCCGCGCGGCACATTCTCATTGCGCCAATGCGAAAGCTTGAAGACTTCCGTCTTGTAGACATCCTTCAGCACGTTGTAGCCGCCGCACATGTCGCCATAGAGCGTGGCGTAACCGACGCTCATCTCGCTCTTGTTGCCGGTGGTCAGCACCATCGGCCCGAACTTGTTGGAGATCGCCATCAGGATCACGCCGCGCGTGCGCGACTGGATATTCTCTTCCGTGGTGTCGCTGTTCTTGCCGGTGAAGGTCGGCGCCAGCGCCTCGGTGAAGGCATCGACCGGGCCTTCGATCGGCACGCTTTCGTATTTCACGCCCAGCAGCTTCGCGCATTCTTCCGCGTCGTCGAGCGAGTCTTGCGACGTGTATTTCGACGGCAGCATCACGCAGCGCACGCGATCCGCACCCAGCGCATCCACCGCGACGGCGGCGCTGATGGCGCTGTCGATGCCGCCGGACAATCCCAGCACCACACCGGGGAAGCGGTTCTTGTTCACATAGTCGCGCAGGCCCAAAACCATCGCGCTGTAAACGGCGGTAAGATGGTCTTCTTCCTTCTCGACCTCGCCTTTCGCGCAGACCCAGCCTTTATCCGTGCGCGACCAGTCGGTGATGACGATTTTTTCCTGCCACGCGGGCAGCGCGACGGCGAGCGAGGCGTCAGCGTTGACGATCATCGAGGCGCCGTCGAACACCAGCTCGTCCTGCCCGCCCACCTGGTTGAGATAGGCGAGCGGCAACCCGCTTTCCTTCACGCGCGCGACGATGAGATTGAGGCGCTCGTCTTCCTTGCCGGTTTCGAAGGGTGAACCGTTCGGCACCAGCAATATTTCCGCGCCGGTTTCGCACAGGCATTCGATGACATCCGGCTTCCAGATGTCCTCGCAAACCGGCACGCCGATGCGCACGCCGCGAATGTTCAGCGGCCCCGGCATCGGGCCCGGCTCGAACACGCGCTTCTCGTCGAACACGCCGTAATTCGGAAGATCGACCTTGAAGGTCTTGGCCTGAACCGTGCCGCCGTCGAGCAGCACGCAGGCATTGTGCAGCTTGCCCTCTTCCGCCCATGGCGCGCCGATGAGAACGGCGGGGCCGCCATCGGCGGTGTCCTTCGCGAATTTCTCGACGGCTTCGCGCGCGTCGTCCTGCAGCGCAGGCTTCAGCACGAGGTCTTCCGGCGGATAGCCGACGATATAAAGCTCGGGAAACAGGATCAGGTCCGCGCCCGCCTTCGCCGCTTCCGCGCGCGCCTCTTTCGCCCGGCGCAGATTGCCGGGGATGTCGCCCATCGTCGGATTGAGCTGGGCCAAAGCGATGCGGAAACGGTCGGTCATGATGGGGGCAATATCACCTTTGCCCCGCAGTTTCCTCCCCCGTTTACGGGGGAGGTGCTGACCCCGCACTTGATGCGGGGGAAGTGGAGGGGGCCGTCGCGGGGCGTCGCGCCCCCTCCACCGCTACGCGGTCCCCCTTCCCGTAAACGGGGGAGGAAAAGAAGGCGGCTTTTGCTTAAGCGTACAGCGCTTGTTGTTGCGCGCCGGCTTGGGGGGCGGCGGCGTGGTCGATGAGCAGCGCGGTTTCCAGCGCGCGGCGCGCTTCTTCCGGGCGCACCAGCGCGGGCTTGCCCAGACGCACGGCGTCCACGAACGCCGCGACGCTTTCGCCCAGCGGATCCATGACTTCGAGCGGCTTCAGCGCGTGCCCGGTGGTGTTCTTCACCTCGCGGGTGACGAAATCGATTTCCACCACGCCGTCCCGATAGACCGCGCGCATGCCGCGGCGGCGGATCGGCGAGATGCGCGAGGCCACGAACTTGGCCTGCGCGTGATTGTCGAAATGCACCTGCGCGGAAATCTCGTCCGGATGGCCGCCATGCGTGGCGCGGCCCTTGGCGCGCACATCGGAAACGCCGCCCGGGATCATGCGGTGCACGAGGTCGAGGTCGTGGATCATCAGGTCCAGCACGGCGGACACGTCGGCGCCGCGGCCCGTCCACGGGCCGGTGCGCCAGCATTCCACTTCCAGCGGCGCTTCTTCGAAATCGAGCAGGCCGGTGCGCGCGAAAACATAGCGCTCCTGATGGCCCACGGTGAGAACGCGGTTCTTGATCTCGGCCAGCGCGATCAGCGCGTCAGCTTCCTTGAGATCCGTCGCGATGGGCTTTTCCACCAGCACATGCGCGCCGGCTTCCAGGAAGCCGCGCACGATCGGCGCGTGGGTCACGGCCGGCGAGCAGACGGAAACGATATCGACCTTGCCGAGCAGATCGCGCCAGTCGGCGACGGCGGTGACGCCATGGGCGGCTTCGGAGGCGCGGCGCGCATCGGCCGACGGGTCGGCAATGGCGGTGAGCTGCACGCCGGGCAGCTTGGAATATTTCGAAGCGTGATGACGGCCGAACGCGCCCTGCCCGATGACGGCGGCGCGGAGCAAACCGGCTTCCTGCTGAGGTGACTGAAACAAGGGGAATCCCCGGGTAAAACCGGGGTCTAAAAGCCATGCCGCAGGGGCGGCGGGCCACCAACATAATGTTTCGCCTTGTTACACCCCCTGTCCCTGCTAGGGTTCCCCCCGCAAAAACCCAAGAAAACCCTCAGAAAAAGGAACCGCCATGAGCAATCAGATGAACCGTGAAATTTTGTTCAAATCCCGCCCCGCCGGCATGCCGTCCGCGGCCAATTTCGAGCTGGTGGAGAAGCCCGTCCCCACCCCCGGTCCGGGCGAGGTTCTGGTCCGCAACAGCTACATGTCCGTCGACCCCTATATGCGCGGGCGCATGACCGACCGGGCCAGCTATGTGGACGGCTTCAAGATCGGCGAAGTGCTGTCCGGCGGCGCGGTCGGCCAGGTGGTCGCCTCCAACAACGACAAGTGGAAAGTCGGCGACCATGTCAGCCATTTCGGCGGCTGGCGCGAATGGTACGTCTCCACCGGTGCGGACTTCCAGAAGATCGATCCAAGCCTCGCCCCGCTCTCCGCCTATCTGGGCACGTTCGGCATGCCGGGGCTCACTGCCTACGCAGGCTTGCTCAAGGTCGGTGAATTGAAAGACGGCGAGACGGTGTTCGTCTCCGCCGCCTCGGGCGCGGTGGGCGCCGTCGTCTGCCAGATCGCCAAGGCCAAGGGCTGCACCGTGATCGGCACCGCCGGTTCGGACGCGAAGTGCAAATGGCTGAAGGACGTGGCGAAGATCGACCACGCCATCAACTACAAGACGGCGGGCGATCTCACCGACGCCGTGCGCAAGGCCGCGCCCAAGGGCATCGACGTCTATTTCGACAATGTCGGCGGCGATCATCTGGATGCCGCGCTGGCCAACATGAAGCTCAACGGCCGCATTCCGGTTTGCGGGATGATCGCGCAATACAACGCGACCACGCCGCCGCCCGGCCCGCGCAATATCATCATGGTGGTGCCGCTGCGCCTGACGATCAAAGGCTTCATCGTTTCGGACTACGGCAATCTTGGCCCGCAATTCGTCGCGGACATGGCCAAGTGGACCATGGAAGGCAAGATGAAGTGGCAGGAAACGGTCAAGGACGGCGTGGAGAAAGCACCGGAAGCCTTCATCGGCCTCTTCAGCGGCGACAACAGCGGCAAGATGGTCGTGCGCGTGGGACCGGACAAGGCGGTTTGAGATTTTCCTCCCCCGTTTACGGGGGAGGAGGCGAACGAAGAGAGCCGGAGGGGGACGTCGTATGGAAGCCCCCTCCACTTCGCTCGCGATGCTCGCTCAGCACCTCCCCCGTAAACGGGGGAGGAAACTCAATCCTTGTACCCTTCCTTGAGGCAGTCATTCTGCCAGGCGAATTCGAACTGCTCGTGCGTCATGGGATGCGCGCCTATGCTGTTCTCGACATAGGGGCTGACGCTGCCGTCGATATAAACGATGAAGCGTCCGCTCTGGTCGCCGCCGGTGCTGAGCCTTGCCGACACACGGCCGCAGGTTTGGCCAGTCGAACTGTTGCCGGTCACCTGCACATCGGAAAATTTGGCGTTGGGATCGTTCACGTCGGAACGTATCTGTTGCTCGGCATCGGCAACGGCTTGCGCGCGCCAGTCAGCGGGCTGGCCGCAGGCAGAAAGGCATATGCAGCCGAAAAGTGAAACGATAAGCGCAACGGATGGTTTTGCCATGTTCATGCCACGCATGATCGCGCCGCGGCGTTACCAGCCCTTAAATTTTTCCGCGCAATTCGCAGGCAAATTCAAGCCTCAGGCCCCAACGACAGCAAATCCGTCACAGCGGCGTTGATCAGATAGGCCAGCATCAGCGGGCCGAGGCCGATGAGGATTTCGCCGGGCAGATCGATCAGCATGTCGCATGGCATCAGCGGAAAGACCGAACCCAGCAGCAGAAACTGGATTCCGATCACCGCGGAAATTCCCAGCAGCAGGGTGAGGCTTGCCGGGCCGAGCGTGCCGGGGCGGGCATTGCGCTCCAGCCGCACAATGCTGGCCGCGAGCCGCACGCGCGACAGCGCCGATCCCAGGAAAACGCAGGCGAGCAGCCATGAGAGCGCGGAGGCCGTCACGCGGCCGCCGTCCAGCGTGCAGACGTCGAGGCGGTGTTCGAGCGCGCGCTGCCCCGGAATGGCGAAATGCACGGAGGCTTCCAGCGCCGACAGAATGCTGCCGGATACATGTTGCGGCAGATAGCTCGTCTGCACGATGAAGATGACGATCGCGAAGGCGATGAACACGATCCCGTTGAAGCCGGGCGTCCAATGATCGAGCTTCATCCGCGCGCGCAACGACCCGCCCATGCCGGACACACCATAACCTGCGATGAAAAGAACGCCCATGGCGCCGAACAGCAATACGCAAACGGAAATGGGGCCGGCGATCTGCTGCAGCGAGGCGCCCGCGGACACCATCTGCCGGGCTTCATAGGCGCCCGCGAACACGCAGAACACCAGCCAAGCCTTCGCGAGCAACCGCGCCGCGCCCATGAACTATCCCTCCCCTTCGGACGTTCCGCCGCTCAGGCGCTTTGCGCGAGCCCCGCGCCCTTCATGCGTTCGGCCCTGAGGTTGTCCGCCATCAGGAAAGCAAGCTCCAGCGATTGGCTGGCGTTGAGGCGCGGATCGCAGCGCGTGTCGTAACGGCTGGCGAGGTCGCTTTCGGAGATCGCCTGCGCGCCGCCGAGGCATTCGGTGACGTTCTGGCCCGTCATTTCGAAATGCACGCCGCCCGGATGGGTGCCTTCGGCGCGATGCACTTCGAAGAAGCTCTTCACTTCCTTGATGACGCGCTCGACATGGCGCGTCTTGAATCCGTTGTTCGACTTCACCGTGTTGCCGTGCATCGGATCGGAGGACCACACGACATTGGCGCCTTCCTTCTGCACCGCGCGGATGAGGCGCGGCAGTTTCTCGCCGACCTTGTCCGCGCCGAAGCGGCAGATCAGGGTGAGGCGGCCGGCTTCGTTCTTCGGATTGAGCACGGCGATCAGCTTGACCAGATCGTCTTCGCTCATCGACGGGCCGCATTTGAGGCCGATGGGATTCTTCACGCCGCGGCAGAACTCCACATGCGCGCCGTCCGGCTGGCGCGTGCGGTCGCCGATCCAGATCATATGCGCGCTGGTGGCGTAATGATCCTTGGTGATCGAGTCCTGACGCGTGAGCGCTTCTTCATAGGGAAGCAGCAGCGCTTCATGGCTGAAATAGAAATCGACGCGTGAGGTTTGCTGCTTCACCGCATTGGCGAGCGAGAAGGTGCGCAGGAAGCCTACGCCCTCGTCGATCTTGTCGACGACTTCGTTGTAGCGGCGCTCGAGATCGGGATGGTGATGATCGAGGAACCAGTGCCGCGCGCGCGACAGATCCGCGTAACCGCCGGTCGCGAAAGCGCGCACGAGGTTGGCCGTCGATGCCGCCTGGAAATAGGCGCTCAACATGCGTTCGGGATCGGGGATGCGCGCTTCGGCGGTGAACTCCTCGCCATTGATGATGTCGCCGCGGTAGGACGGCAGCACGACATCGCCCTGCTTCTCGTTGTCGTCGCTGCGCGGCTTGGCGAACTGGCCGGCGATGCGGCCGACCTTCACCACCGGCACATCCGCCGCGAAGGTGAGGACCGTCGCCATGCTCAGGAACACGCAGAACGCGTCGCGGATATTGTTGGCGGAGAATTCGGCGAAGCTTTCCGCGCAATCGCCGCCCTGCAGCAGGAAAGCCTTGCCCTCGGACACCTGCGCCAGGGCCGCGGTCAGGTTGCGCGCCTCGCCCGCGAAAACCAGCGGCGGCAGGGTCTTCAGGCGCTTCTCGACAGCCGCCAATGCCGCAGGGTCCGGGTAGGCCGGAACCTGAACAATGGGCTTTTTCCGCCAGCTATCTGGGCTCCAAACCTGGGCCACGGCACACACCTTTTCCTGTCTGCCTGTGGATATACGCGGCGGGGAACGGCTTTGCCAGTGCGGCGGAAGGGCGTGGTGAACGGGGCGTTCAGGCCGCGCTCACCGATGCGCGCCGGCCGCCGTCAGGTACACCACCTTTTCCTTGTAGGAAATGAACAGGTGCAGTTTCGACAGAACGTCGCTGCCAAGCACCAACTGGGGGCCGCTCAAATGCAGGCCGTAGATCGCATCGATATCCATTTTGGCATCATGATTGCGGCGAAATGTTCTGCCGGCGGCGTCGGGCAGAATGTAGATCAGTGGATTGTTGACGGCGAGGCCGTTCAACGAAAGCGTCTTGAACCTGTAACGATATTGGAAAAGATCATCCGGCTTGGCGGAAGGAATCGACTCCATTCCCGGCGACGTGTCCGATAGTCCGAAAACAGAGCGCGTCATGGCTTCGCTCAGGGTCGTGATGCTTGCACCCGTATCTATGGTGGCGCTCGTTTCATGTCCGTCGAGTGTCATCGGCACCGTGACGTGCGTGATATTGTCGACTTTGAACGGAATCTCGACATACGCGTCCGACCAATAAACGACTTTTCCCGGACAATGATCCGGCGCGAAGAAATTGAGCTTATGCGCCGCGAAATCGAAATCGATTTCGAACCGCGACAGAAAATCGGGGGCCAGCGTGCCGTCGATTCCGTTACCCGTGAGCGCATGATGCGCCACCATCATCGGATATTTGTCGAGCGCGATGGCACCCAGCTTGAAGTCCGGCGCTTCGACATAGGTTTTGTATTGTTCGCCACCGGCGCCGTAAACTTCCATTCCATTCTTGATGTCGTGTTGTGACACCTTCAGGGCGTCCACCACATCCGCGTTGAGGCTGCTGTAAACGCCGCCGGTATCGATCATCATATGAAGCGTTCGGCCGCCGATCTGCATTTCGACAACCGGCACCTCCGAATTCGGAAGAAGATCGATCGACGCGAATTCCCGCAACCCGCACGTCTGCGCGCTCGCCGCGCCCGGCAAGACAGCCGCCAGCAAGCACGCGAGCGCAAGATATTGCAATTTGGCCATGACGTCCCCCTGCCCGGCGGGGAATATAGCGCCTGCAGCGATTATTTGAACTGCATTTCTAAGGCTTGGAGTAGCTCTTCGTGCGCATCGTCACCAGTTCTTCGGCGGCAGTGGGGTGCAGGGCGATGGCCGCGTCGAAGTTTTCTTTCGTCGCGCCCATCTTCAACGCGACGGTCGCCATCTGGATGATTTCCGCGGCGTCGAAGCCGAAGATGTGACAGCCCAGAACCTTGTGCGTTTTCGCATCCACGACGAGCTTGAAGCGCGCGCGCGTGTTGCGGCCCGACAGCGTATGCTTCAACGGACGGAAGGTGGATTGATAGACGTCAATCGCGTGGCCCTTTTCCAGCGCCTGCGCCTCGGTCATGCCGACGGTCGCGATTTCCGGGCGGCTGAACACCGCCGTCGGCACCAGATGATGATCGACCGGCGTCGGCTTTCCTTCAAAGACGGTCTTCACGAAACACATCGCTTCGTGGATGGCGACGGGCGTCAATTGCAAACGGTCGGTTACGTCGCCGATGGCGTAGATATGGCCGACATTGGTTTTCGAATATTCGTCAACCAGCACGGATTCGTGCTTGCCGAGTTTCACGCCTGCCTTGTCCAAACCAAGACCGCGCGTGTTGGGATGGCGGCCGATGGCGAGCATCACCTGATCGGCTTCGATCACCTCGCCCTTGTCGGTGAACGCGAAAACCTCATCGCCCTTCTTGTCCACGCGCTTGAGCGTGCGCTCCGCGACGCATCGAATGCCGTTTGTATGCATCTCTGCCGTCAGGCAGTCGCGAAGGTCCTCGTCGAAGCCCCGCAGCACCTTCCCGGCGCGAAACACCAAAGTCACGTCGCAGCCGAGGCCATGGAAGATGTGCGCGAACTCGACGCCGATGTAACCCGCGCCGGCTATCACGATACGGCGCGGCAGATTTTCAAGATGGAACGCTTCGTTGGAGGTGATGCAATTCGCGGAACCTTCGATCTCGCTCGCCTCATGCGATGGATGGCCGCCGGTGGCGACAAGGAAATGCGCCGCCGTGATCTTCTTTCCGCTGTTCTTGAGGATGACCGTGTGCGGATCGAGGAATTCGGCGCGGTCATGGAAAATCTCCGCACCGGCCTTCTGGACGTTCGCGACATACAGGTCCGACAGCCGGGCGATCTCCTTGTCCTTGTTGGCGACGAGTTTCTTCCAGTCGAAATGCTTTTCCGGGATCGTCCAGCCGAAACCGGCGGCGTCCTCGAAATCCTCGCCATATTGGCTGGCATAGACGAACAGCTTCTTGGGGATGCAGCCCCGGATCACGCAGGTTCCGCCGAACTGGTATTCCTCGGCGATAGCGACCTTCTTGCCGGCCATCGCCGCCATGCGGCTGGCGCGCACGCCACCCGAACCGCCGCCGATGACAAAAAGATCGTAGTCGTATGCCGCCATGTCAGACTCGCTTGCGTGAAACCGTGCCGGCGCGTTCTATCACGGGATGGACGGGTGGCGGCAAATTGGCGGGAAATTTCTGGCGGCATTCGCGCTCGGCGCGCTGTTTTGCGGCTGCTCCTCTTACAACGATCCCTATTATGTGCATTCGGTATGGCGGCCGGCGGACGCATCGGAAAGCCACGCGGATGTGTTTTTTCTCACCAACCGCACGCCCAATCCCAACTGGTTGCCGGACAGGTTCGACCGCACGCGCGGCGACGCGGCCTGCGGCGCGATGCAGGCCGCGCTTCCGCCCGCGCGGCGGCCGGGCGGCGAACCGCGGTTCGCGCGCGAGACGGGACGCACGGCGATCGCCTGCGGCAAAGATCTCGACACCTTCGCGGCGCACATCGCCGATGCGGCGCATGCGCGGCAATGCAATTCCGTTCTGATCTACGTCCACGGCTTCAACACGGGATTCGAGACGGCGATCCTGCGCGCGGCGCAACTGGGCAACGACACACAATGGGCTTGCGCCGTCGCCGCGTTCAGCTGGAACAGCGCGGGGCGGCGCGACAGCCGCAGCTACGACGCCGACCGCGCCGCCGCCACCGCGGCGGAGCCGCTGTTCGCGAGCTTTCTGCGCGCGCTGGGCGCACAGGGATTGCGGGCCAACATCATCGCGCACAGCATGGGAACGCGGCTGGTGCTCGGCGCGATGGTGCATGACCACGGCGCGGATGCCGATGAAGTGATCTTCGCCGCGCCCGATATCGGCACGGATGCATTCTCCACGCTCATTGAAACCGCCTGGCAGCATTTCCGGCGGCTGACGATCTATGTGTCCAACGGCGATGTGGCGCTCGCGGTTTCGCCGCGGCTCAACCACGGCGCCGCGCGGCTTGGGCGTGTGCCGGGCGAGGTGCGCGACATCCACAGCATCGACGTGATCGACGCGAGCGACGCACCGGCCGATATTTTGGGGCATGGCTATTACGGATTGTCCTATGAAATGCTGGCGGACATGCGGCTGGCACTCGCGGGGCAGACGGCGGAGCAACGGCTTGCGCCCTATCGCTCGCAGCCGCCGACACTCGAGCGAGCGGACGACGGAACCTACAAGCTCGCCGTGCGCTGGCAGCGCGCGCCGAACGTCTTCACCCGTTTCCTGCGCTGGCTGGCGGCGTCTATCGTCGGGTGATGATGTCCGCGCCCTTGGGGCCTGCGATCACCATTGCGCTGGCGATGCCGATGAACAAGCCATGCTCGACGACGCCGGTGATGGCGTCGAGTGCCGTGGCGAGCTTCGCCGCATTCTTGATCGCGCCGAACGCGCAATCGTAGATGACGTTGCCGCTATCGGTCTTGAACGGCGCGCCATCCTTCTCGCGCAGCGTCATCGCCACATCGTCATAGCCGAGCTTCGCGAACGCCGCGCGCATGCGGGCGAGCGTGGTGGACTGGCCATAGGGAATGACCTCCACCGGCAGCGGGAATTTGCCGAGGCGGCGCACCAGCTTGGACTTGTCCGCGATCACCACCATGCGCTTCGACGAAATCGCGACGATCTTCTCGCGCAGATGCGCGCCGCCGCCACCCTTGATGAGATTGAGCGCGCGATCTGTTTCGTCGGCGCCATCGATGGTGAGGTCCAGCGGCGCCAGCTGCTCCAGCGTGCCGAGCGGGATGGAAAGCTCGCGGCACCGCTGCGCCGTGCGCTCGGAGGTCGGCACGCCGATGACGTTCAATCCGCCGCGAATGCGGGGCGCGAGAACTTCAAGAAAGGCTTCGGCGGTGGAGCCGGTGCCCAATCCCAGCTTCATGCCATCGGTGACGAATTCCAGCGCCTTGATGGCGGCATCGCGTTTCAGGTCTGCGGCGGTTTTGCGAGTCATGCCACCAAGATTAGCAGGGGCGGCGCGCTATTCCACCGTCACGCTCTTCGCCAGATTGCGCGGCTGGTCCACGTCCGTGCCTTTGGCGACGGCGGTGTGGTAGGCGAGCATCTGCATCGGCAGCGAATAGACCAGTGGCGCGATCAGCTCGTCCGTTTCCGGCACTTCGATGGTGGCCCAGGCCTGTTGCCCCGCGGCGGAGATTCCGCGCGCGTCGGAGATCAGCACCACCTTGCCGCCGCGCGCCATGCTCTCCTGCATGTTGGAGATCGTCTTTTCGAACACCGCGTCGTGCGGGGCCATGACGATGATCGGCACGTTCTCGTCGATCAGCGCGATCGGGCCGTGCTTCATCTCGCCGGCGGCATAGCCTTCGGCGTGGATGTAGGAGATCTCCTTCAGCTTCAGCGCGCCTTCCATGGCCAGCGGATAGTTCACGCCGCGGCCCAGATAAAGAACGTCGCGCGCCTTGGCGAGTTCGGCGCCCAGCGCCTTCACCTTCGCATCCTGCTTGGCGAATTCCACCATGTGACGCGGCGTCTCCAGCAGCGACGTGCAGAGCTTGGCTTCCTGTTCGGCGTTGACGATCTTGCGCGCGCGCCCGGCCGCGATGGCCAGCGACGCCAGCACCGCGAGCTGGCAGGTGAATGCCTTGGTCGAAGCGACGCCGATCTCGGGCCCTGCGAAAGTGGGAAGCACCACATCGGCTTCGCGCGCGATGGAGCTTTCCACCACATTCACGATGGCGATGGTCGTTTGCCCTTGCGCTTTCGCGTCGCGCAGGGCCGCCAGCGTGTCCGCCGTTTCGCCCGATTGCGAAATGAACAGCGCAACGCCGTCCTTGGGATAGACCGGATCGCGGTAACGCAGTTCGGACGCGACATCGACTTCGACGCCCAGCCGCGCGAATTTCTCGAACCAGTATTTGCCGACCAGCGCCGCGTAATAAGACGTGCCGCAGGCGGAGATCATCAGGCGGGAGGCTTTGGCGAGCGCTTCCATCGCGCCCTTCTCCCGCAGCGAAACCACCGGTCCGGTCGCGTCGATATAATGCGCGAGGGTATGGCCCACCACTTCCGGCTGCTCGTGAATCTCCTTGGCCATGAAATGATTGAACCCGGCCTTGTCCACCAGGCCCGCCGTGGCGGAGGTGAGCTTGATTTCGCGGTTCACGGGCGCGCCGGCCTCGTTGTAGATGCGCACTTCGGGGCCGCGCAGCACGGCGACATCGCCATCTTCCAGATAGGAAACGCGATTGGTGAAAGGCGCGAGCGCGAAGGCGTCGGAGCCGAGATAGGCTTCTTTCTCGGAATAACCGACCGCAAGCGGGCTGCCCTTGCGTGCGCCGATGACAAGGCATTCCTCGTCATCGAAGATCATCGCGAGCGCATAGGCGCCGGTGAGGCGGCGCACCGCCTGTTTCGCCGCTTCTTCCGGCGGAAGGCCGCTGTCCAGATAATCGGTCACCAGATGCACCGCCACTTCCGTGTCGGTTTCCGAGCTGAACTTGTGGCCCTTCTTCAGAAGCTCGTCGCGCAGCTCGCGGAAATTCTCGATGATGCCGTTATGCACCAAGGCCACGCGCGCGGAGGCATGCGGATGCGCGTTGTTTTCGGTGGGCGCGCCATGGGTGGCCCAGCGCGTATGGCCGATGCCGGTGCGCCCGGCGAGCGGATGCTTCACCAAGGTTTCGGCCAGCTTCGACAATTTGCCCGGCGCGCGGCGGCGCTCGATATGCCCGCCGGTCAGCGTGGCGATGCCCGCGGAGTCATAGCCGCGATATTCCAGGCGGCGCAGCGCCTCGAGGATAAGCGGAGCCGCGTCGTCGCGTCCCGAGATGCCGACGATTCCACACATCTTACTTTTTCCCTTTGGCCGCTTTTTCGGCTGCCTTGCGGGCGCGGAATTTCGCCGCCCATCCCGCGATCTGCCTCTGCTCGCCGCGCGCGACGGCAAGCGCGTTGGTTTCGACGTCCTTGGTGATGACCGAACCGGCAGCGGTGATGACACCGTCGCCGATCTTCACCGGCGCCACAAGCGCGGTATCCGAACCGATGAAGGCGCCGGCGCCGATATCGGTGAAATGCTTGTCATAGCCGTCGTAATTGCAAGTGATGGTGCCCGCGCCGATATTGGCGCCCGCGCCCACGCGCGCGTCGCCGATATAGGTGAGATGGTTGGCCTTCGCGCCTTTTTCGATCCGCGCTTTCTTCACCTCGACGAAATTGCCGATGTGAACGTCCTCTTCCAGCACCGCGCCGGGGCGCAGCCGCGCATACGGACCAACCAGCGCGCCCTTGCCCACATCCGCGCCTTCCAGATGGGAATGCGACTTGATCTGCGCGCCCGCGCGCACCGTGACGCCGGGGCCGAACACGACATAGGGCCCGATCTGCGCGTCGGCTTCGATCACCGTGTCATGCGCGAGATAGACGGTTTGCGGCGCGGTCATGCCGACGCCGTCGTTCAGAAGCTTCGCGCGCAGGCGCTCCTGCATCACCGCTTCGCAGGCGGCGAGTTCGGCGCGGGAGTTTACGCCCATCATCTCGCGCTCTTCCGCCTCCACCACGGCGCAGTTCACGCCATCGGCTTTTGCGAAAGTGGGAATGTCGGTGAGATAGAATTCTTTTTGCGAATTGTTGTTTTCGAGCTTGCCGGCCCATTTGAAAAAACTCTGCGCGTCCGCCGCCATGATGCCGGCGTTGCACAGCTTCACGGCGCGCTGATGCTCGTCCGCATCCTTGTATTCGACGATGCGATACAGGAAGCCGTCGTCCACGATCACGCGGCCATAGGCTTTGCTCTCGGAATGGAAGGCGACGATCGCCATGCCCGCCTCTTCGCGCGCGGCGAAGGAATCCTCGAACGTCTTCGCCGTCACCAGCGGCATGTCGCCATAAGAAACGATGAGCGTGCCGGCGAAATCCTTCAACGCGGATGCCGCGCAGGCCGCAGCGTGGCCGGTGCCCAGTTGCTTGTCCTGCACGGCGCTCTCCGCGCCGAGGCTCTTTGCAAACGCGCGAACCTCGTCGGCGGCAGGCGCCGTCACCACCACGATGCGCGCAATGCCCGCGCCCTTCATGGCGGCGATGACATGGCCCAGCAGCGGCAGATGCGCGACTTCGTGCATCACCTTGGGCTTGGCGGATTTCATCCGCGTACCCTGACCAGCCGCCAGAATGATTCCCGCCCGCGCGGTCATGAGAAGTCCGTTGTGGAGATGCGACGCCGTCTTTTGCGATAACCCGCGCGCAAATCAAGAGAAAATGACGATTTGCAACATTATGTTGCGCGACCGGCCTTCCGCCGGTTAACCAGAGCAATGACTGCCCTTTCCCTGCCTGTATTGGTCTTCGACCTCGATGGAACATTGGTGGATACCGCGCCCGACCTGCTGGGCGCGATGAACGCGGTGCTGGTGGCGCAAGGCCGCCGGACGGTCGATCCTGAAACGCTCCGGCACATGGTCGGCTTCGGCGCCGCCTCCCTGATCCGGCAAGCCATGGCCGCAACGGGCGACCCCGTCGCCGAAGACCGCCTGCCGGGACTGGTGGATGATTTCGTCGTCCACTATGGCGCGCATATCGCCGACGCCAGCATGTCCTTTCCCGGCGTGATCGAAACACTGACCATGCTCAAGGGCCAAGGCGTGCCGATGGGCGTGCTCACCAACAAACCCCATGCGCTGGCGCTGCCGCTTCTCGACAAGCTCGACCTGTCGAAGTTCTTCGGGGCGATCCATGGCGCCGGCCGCTTCTCTTATGTGAAGCCCGACCCGCGGGTATTCCATCACGTGGTCGAGGAATTGACGGGTAATCCGAAGGCGCCGGCGCTCATGGTGGGCGACAGCACCACCGACGCAAAGACCGCGCGGGCGGCGAATGTGCCGGTCGTCCTTCTTTCTTACGGCTACACGCCCGATCCTGTGGAAAGCCTGGGCGCCGACGCGGTGACCGGCGACTTCCGCGACATTCCGGCGCTGATGCGCAGATTGGTGAAAATTTAGGTCCTCGGCGCTTGCGGCTAAGCTGCGGGAACGGCACACATTTCAGCACGTTTCGCATATAGGCGCGGCGTTGACGGCGTAAAAGAAGATGCCGTATTTCCAACGCAGTGTGCGATGAGAATGGCAGAATTACCCCACGGAGATTCCCGGTGAGCCTGTTCAAGTTCGATCGGGACAAATTCATTGCCACGGCCTTGGATCTGCTGCCCGCTTTCGATCGCCTGCTGATGAAGAGCGCGGCGACGAAAGAATATGAGATCTTTCCGAACGCGCTTTTTCCATGGACGGATTATCTGAAGGCACAGACGCCGGTCATCCGCGCCGAAGCCGACGCGCTGCTGCGCGACCGCATGTCGGTGCCGTCGGTGCGCGAGATTTCACCTGACCACGCCAAGATCGCGGTGGACGACAAATGGCGTTCGTTCTTCCTCTGGGGCTATGGCGTCAAGATCAAGGACAATTGCGCGAAGTGTCCGGAGACGGCGCGCATTCTCGAAAACATTCCGGGCCTGCTCACCGCCTTCTATTCGGTGATGCTGGCGGGCGCGCATGTGCCGCGCCACACCGGCCCGACAAAGGCCATCCTCACCACGCATCTGGGACTGATCATTCCGCGCGAGCGCGAGAAATGCCACATGCAGGTCGGCGACGATAATAATGTCGTCTGGAAGGAAGGCGACATCACGATCTTCGACGACATGTTCCCGCACGAAGTGTGGAACGACACGAATGAAGACCGCATCATTCTTCTGGTCCACATCAAGCGGCCGCTGAAATTTCCGGGCAATCTGTTGCGCGATCTGTTCTTCGCGGTGCTGCGCGCCAGCCCGTTCGTGCGTGACGGGCTGCGCAATCTCGACGCCTGGAAGCAGAAAAATGCCGTCGCGGACAACGCGCCGCCTCCGGAACGCCTGGCGGCGGAGTAACCTAACGTACATGTAATGGTGCGTCGCAGTACGGAATTGCTGCGGCGCGTTGGCCGCATGCCATTGATGCGCGCTGGTTGCATCCTTACATCTGAATCACGATGAACACGCTCCGCACGACCCTACGTTCGAGCCGCCTCCACGCAGGCCAATAGCCCGGCCGGCAACTGCCGTCCGGGGCTTTCATCGCCTTCCCCCTTTATCCCCTGTCCGCGCGGCCTTGCCGCTGCAACAGCATATGCGTGAGGTAAAAATCATGTTGCCCAGATTGCCGGACATCTTCGTTCCGCTGACTGAGAAGCGGCGTCTCTCCGCTGCGGCAGCCGCGGCGAGCGACCACAAATCCCCGGTTGCGGCGTTTCTGCGCGCGGAACTACGGCGCGCGCGTTTCTGTGCCGAGCCGGAATTGCCCGCACAGACAGCGGTCATGAACGGTCTTGTGCGTTACCGCATCGACTGGGGTCCGGACTCGCCTTCCTGCCGCGTGGTCTATCCCGAAGACTTCACCGGCAATGACGACGAGATCTCGCTGCTCTCGCCGCTGGGCGTGGCGCTTCTGGGGCTTCGCGCCGGAGAGCGCATGCCGTTCTTCACGCAGGATCGCGGATTTCGTCTTCTCACCGTGGTGGAGGCAAGCCCTGCCGAGCCGGCGCAACCGCAGCTGGGAGCGCGCGCTTCGCCCAAATCGGTTTCGCAAGCAGTTCCCATGGAGGCTTTATCATGACTGCAACGACAACCCTGCCGCCCATCGTGATGTCCCAGCAGGACCACGAGCGCCTGAGCAACGTCGCGCAAGCCGCGCTGCGAACCGCGCCCGACATTGCGGACTACCTGCTGCGTGAGCTGGACCGCGCGAAGGTCACGCCAAAAGCCGACACGCGCACGAAGCGGGTGAAGATGGGGTCGCATGTGGAATTTCGCGACAACGAAACGGGCCGCGTGCGTTCCATCCAGTTGGTCTATCCGGCGGAAGCCGATCCGCAGGCCGGACGGATTTCCGTTCTGACGCCCATCGGCGCCGCGCTGGTGGGACTTTCCGAAGGAAAAACGATTCCCTGGGTGGGACGTTCCGGCGAAAACCGCACGCTGACGGTGCTGAAGGTCGGCCCGGATGATGGCCCCGTCCGCTACAGCGACATATGAAAACGCGTAGCCCGTCGCGCCAAAGCTCTTAAGAAAGGCGCGACGGGCCTTTTTGGCCTGACACACCGATCAATCCACGCCGCAAGAATTACTCTTCGAAGCCGACGAAAACCGCCGCGTCATCGACCGGCTTTCGGCGCGAAACGACGGCGTTTGCCGGAAACGTATCGTCGGGATAACCCATCGCGATGCAAATCATAATGACCTGATCTTCCGGAATGCCCGCATGTTCGCGTACAACGGGAGACTGCATGATGCCCTGGCTGTTGATGACGCAGCCGAGCCCGCGGGACCAGGCTGCGTTGACGAGCGCATTGGCGATGGCGCCGCAATCGAACGGCGCGATGTCGCCGCCATGGATCGACCGATCGTAGGTCACGACCACGGAGACCGGCGCATCGAACTGGCGAAAGCCGCGAAGCACCCAGTCCTGGCGCCTGGCTTTGTCGTGCCTTTCGATTCCCATCGCGCCGAACAACTGCTTTGCGATCTCGATCTGCCGCTCGCGATGCGCGCCCGCATATTCGCCATGGCCGCGAAATTCGCGCGATGACGGAACGCCCGCGAGGTTGCGCTCGGTATTGCCCGCGCGAATGCGGTCCAAAGGCGCGCCCGCAACGACGTAGAAATTCCAAGGTTGCGTGTTGAGCGAAGACGGCGCGCGCATCGCGATTTCAATGACTTCCCGAATCAGGGCTTTGGGCACCGGATCGGGCTTGTAACCGCGGATGCTGCGGCGGCCCAAAACAACATCATCATATTGCAAAGCAGAATCTCCGGGCGGCTTGGTGGAACGCCGCCGGACTTTACCCTGACTTTTGCCGGAAGAAATGGCCGGCGCGAATCGCGCAAAGGTCTCTCATACTCATTCTCAGGCGATAACGCCGCACTACCCTGTCGCAGGGCTTTACGATGCCGCGGCCGGGGATCAATCTTGTTCGTGAAGCGCGCAACCGGATCGGGGGCATCATGGCCGGCGCACAATCGAACGAATCCATCGAACAACTTTCGCCGTGGTGGGCGCGCGCCGTCGCGCTGACATTCGTTTTCGGATTCGGCGTACTGATCCTTTTGACGTTCAAGGCCTATCAGAACGCGCCTCCCATACCCGCGCGCGCCGTGGATGCATCCGGGCAAACCGTCTTCACCGGCGACGATGTGCGCGCGGGCCAGGCGGTATTTCTCAAATACGGACTCATGGACAACGGCACGATCTGGGGCCATGGCGGCTATCTGGGCCCCGATTTCGGCGCAACTGTGCTGCATCACTGGGCGCAAGACCTGGCCGGGCAAAGGGCGCAAGCGCGGTTCGCCAAAGACTACACCGCGCTTTCGAGCGGCGAACGCGCCGCCGTGGACGGCGAAGTCGCGACGCTGCTGAAAACCAACCGCTACGATCCGGCGACCGATACACTTACTTTGCTTCCGGCGGGCGCGGAGACGTTCGCGTTGGAAACCGCGCGCTGGAAGGACTATTTCAAGGATCCGGCGGGCAATGGCGGATTGTCCGCCAATCTGATTTCCGATCCCGTGGAGCTTCACCAACTCACCGCCTTCTTCACTTGGGCGGCCTGGGGATCGGTGACGCAACGGCCCGGCACCAGCCACTCCTACACCAACAATTTTCCTTACGATCCGCTGGCGGGAAATCGTCCGTCCGGTGCGGCGCTGCTGTGGACGGGCATTAGCTTCATCTTCCTTCTGGGCGGAATAGCCCTCGTCCTGCTCGCGTTCGGCAAGTTCGATTATCTGGGCTGGCACGGCGAACCGGCGCCGATGGAAAAATGGGTGCTGAGCGGCGCGCAGAAAGCGACCCTCAAATACATGGCCGTCGCGTCGGTGCTGCTTTTGGCGCAGACCTTCTTCGGCGCGGGCGTAGCGCATTACCGCGCCGAGCCGGGCGACTTTTACGGCTTCGATCTCGCAGCATGGTTCCCCAGCAATCTGCTGCGTACATGGCATTTGCAATCGGCGATTTTCTGGATCGCGACATCTTACGTCGCCGGCGCGCTGTTCGTCGCCGAATTGCTGGGCCGTGAGAGCCCGCCCCGCCAGCGGCTGGGCATCCATGTTCTTTTCGGCGCGCTTATCGTCGTCGTCGCCGGAAGCATGCTGGGCGAATGGGTCGGCATCCTGCAATGGCTTCCCAAAACGTGGTTCTGGTTCGGCGATCAGGGATGGGAGTATCTGGAGCTTGGCCGCTTCTGGCAGCTCCTGCTGGCCGCGGGCCTTCTGTTCTGGTTTTTCCTCATCTGGCGTGCGGTGGCGCCCGCGCGGCGCGATCCGGTACGGCGCGGCTTCGCAAATTTCTTCCTGATCGCGGCCTTCGCCATTCCGCTGTTCTATGTGCCCGCGCTCTTCTACGGCGCGGAGACAAACTACACCGTGGTGGACGCCTGGCGTTTCTGGATCATCCATCTGTGGGTGGAAGGATTCTTCGAATTCTTCGTCACCGTGATGGTCGCCGTCATCTTCTACGAAATGCGGCTGGTGCGGCGGATCACGGCGCTGCGCACCATCTATCTGGATGCCATCCTCTATTTCCTGGGCGGACTGATCGGCACCGGTCATCACTGGTACTGGACGGGACAGACGGAACTGAACATGGCGTTCTCGGCCACCTTCTCGGCGCTGGAAGTGGTGCCGCTGGTGCTCATCACGCTGGATGCATGGGACTTCGTGCGCGTCACGCGCGGCAGCGACAGCATCGTCGAGCGCCATCGCTGGACGTTCTACTATCTGATGGCGGTCGGCTTCTGGAATTTCCTGGGCGCGGGTGTGTTCGGCTTTCTCATCAACACGCCGATCGTCAGCTATTACGAAGTGGGAACGATCCTCACGCCCAATCACGGCCATGCCGCGATGATGGGCGTGTTCGGCATGCTGGGTGCGGGTCTGATGGTGTTCGTGCTGCGCGAGACCGTGACCGACGATGTGTGGCGCAGGCTTTCCGGCCTGGTGCGCGTATCGTTCTGGGGGCTGAACATCGGCCTGGGGATGATGGTTGTGTTCAGTCTCTTCCCGGGCGGCATTCTGCAGGTGCTGGACGTGGTCCAGAACGGCTACTGGCACGCGCGCAGCCTTGCCTATACCGACTCTCATATCGCACGGACGCTGGAATGGATGCGGATGCCGGGCGATCTGGTGTTCATGTTCGCGGGCGCGCTTCCATTGGTGGTGGCGCTCGCGTGGGGCTATCTGACGCTTTGGACGAAGCCGGCGCGGGCATAGCGCAAAGGCTGGTGGGCGCGACAGGGATTGAACCTGTGACCCCTCCCGTGTGAAGGGAGTGCTCTCCCGCTGAGCTACGCGCCCCCGATGGGGAGGAGCCCTATAAGGCGGCGGCGCGGAGGCCGTCAAGCCGGTGCGATGCGCCAGACAATGGTTTCGCCGGTGCGTTCGGTTTTCAGGTGCAAAAAGCGGTTGTGCGCCGCTAGCGCGCCTTCCCACAGGGCGTTCCAGGCACGGAAGGCGGCATCCCTATCAGGCAGCGCGACACCGGCCATCAATCGCCAGCCTTGTTGCGTTACCGCAATTCCGCGCGCTTCGACCTGCTCACCCTGCGCTGCCGTGAGCGCGGACAGATAGCGCGCGAAATCCTCCGCGCTGTCGCCCGCGATGCCGAGCGCCGATGCGGTGTCTTCGTAAAATTGCAATCCAATCAGCCGCGCGGTTTTGGCGACGAGCCGTTCGGCTTCATCGACTCCGAACAATTCCTGCGTCACCGGCAGGAAGGAGCGCACATATTCCATGGCGTAAGAACGCTCGACTTTGCGCAGGCGTTCTTGCGGCCAGTTTGCGGTATCCAGTTTCGGCGCGGCTGCCGGATCGAAACGCGGCATGTGTTCGTTGGGCGCGAACCGCACGCGTTCGTCCGGCGCGAGGTCGCGGTCATATTCGCAGTAATAGCCTTCGAGGCCCGGATCGCCATTCGGTGTCTGCCCGGTGCAGACAAAACCGAGGCGCGGATTGCCGAGCGAGACGCCATTGTGCCCGTGCCAGCCATGCAGCATGGCTTCGTTCACGTCGCGCGGGATGGCGCAGATCGCCGTGCCCTGCCAGATCCAGCGCGGCGGCGGATAGCGCACCCAGGCCTTGCGGTCGCTCTCGCGCACATATTCCGTCTTCACGCCGCCCAGCGCGTTGGAGAAATAATGATACTGCGCGCAGGCCACGGCATCCGGCAGCGCATCGAGGCCGAGCTTCTTCAGGCCGGGCAGAAATTTCTCCAGATGCTGGCGGCGGAAATGCGCGAACATGAATTTTCGCGCGGCTTCGGCATCCTTTTGCGAGATGAGTGTGAGCACCAGCCCCGTCATCAACGCGTTGTAGAGCTTGGCAACGGCTTTATAGCCCGCAACCGCGTCAGCCATCGCGTGCCTCGAAGCCCGGCAAGGTCCAGCGCAGCGCAATCGCGCCGGCGCGCAACCCGAACCCGCTGACGAACGCCGCAGCTCCCGCGACAAACGGATCGACACCGAGCCAGCGCAAGGTGACATAGACCGACGCGGACAATAGCGCGGCGGTGACATAGATTTCACGGCGCAACAGCACGGACGGTTCGCCCGCGAAGACATCACGCAGGATGCCGCCGAAGGTCGCCGTCATCACGCCCATGGCCACGGCAACGCCGGGCGCCACACCGTAAGTCAGCGCCTTCGCCGCACCGACGGCGGCATAGACGGCAAGCCCCACCGCATCGAACCAGTTGAGCGCCGCATAGCGCCAGGGCCGCTCGCCCACGACCCACACCGCGGTCGCCGCGCCGATGCAAACCAGAAGATAAATCCCCGAATGCACCCAGAACACGGGCGCACCGATCAGAAGATCGCGCAGCGTGCCGCCGCCCATGCCGGTGATGATCGAAAAGACGACAAAGGTGATGACGTCATGCCGTTTGCGCGCGGCGGCCAGCGCGCCGGTGATCGCAAATATGCCGACGCCGAGATAATCCAGCGCATGCAGAGGAATATGCAGATCGTTGATCGTCCCGCCCATGGCAAAGGGCTAAACCCGCGCCGTGTCGGACGCAAGATGTGCGAAAGCCCGCCGCAAGGGGAAAACGGCGAGCTTTCGCGGAGGTGTTCGTTTAATTATTGATGCGTCGTCTGGCCGGGGGGAACGTCGAAACCGGGGCGCACGAGCTTCGGATTGTCCGGATCGATGTTTTCGCGTTCCTGCTGTTCGGCTTCGCCGCGACCGCCATCAAGGTCGGCCGGGCCGCGCTCCCACATGCCGTTTCGCATATCCTGTTTCTTTTCTTTCTTCGCCATTTGAGACCTCCTGTGTCACTGGAGATACAACGGCTCGGAACGTGCGAAGTTCCGCGGAACATTTAACCGTGAAAAACGTTTTACGTTTTGCTTCCCGCGCGCAAACGCAGCAAACCCAGCACCGCATGCAGAAACGGCGCCGACACATTCACGCGATCGGAAATCTCCGCAAGCACACCGAGAATCGGCGCGATCTCGAGTTCGCGATGCGCTTCCCAATCGCGCAGCATCGATGTCTTGATGTCGCCGAGCTTGCGCGTGATCGCCATGCGGTCTTCCGGCGCGAGGGGAATCGAAAGACCGATCTTCGTTCCGATCTCCTGCATCTCGATCATCATCGTGCGCACGAGATCGCACACATCGGGATCGGACAGCATCTGCAATGTGGTTGCGCCCGTCAGGACACTCAGGGGATTCATCGTCATGTTGCCCCAGAGCTTGAGCCAGATATCGCGGCGTATGTTGTCGCTCACGAGGACTTGCACCGGCGGCTTGCCGAACGCCGCCGCGAAGGTTTCCGCACGCGAAGATTTCGCGCCATCTGGTTCGCCGAAGATCAGCTTGTCCTCGCCATTCACTTCGACGACGCCCGGCTGCGGCGTCCACGCACTGGCATGAACCACGCAGCCGATGACGCGGTCTGGCGCGATGGCTTTGCCGGTCTCGCCATCGGGATCGACACTGGAAAGCGCAAAGCCGGATTGCGGGACGCCGGGAACCTGAAAGAACCACCACGGAATACCGTTGACCGCCGGAACGACGATCGCGTCCTTGCCCATCAACGCTTTCGCGCTCGCGGCGATGGCCGGGACGCTCTGCCCTTTCACCGCGATGATGACGGCATCCTGCGCACCCAGACCGGCGGGATCGTTCGATGCGCGCAGCCGATAGACCTGCTCCTTCTCCTTGCGGCGGATTTTCAATCCGTTCGCTTTCAGGGCCGCCAGCGTTTCGCCGCGCGCCAGAAGCGAAACGTCGTTGCCGGCTTCGGCGAGAAGCCCGGCCATCCAGCCGCCGATGGAACCGGCGCCGATCACGCAGATCTTCATTTCGCGTTTTCCTTGCCGATCCAGCCGGCCACGTCCTGCCATTGGGTCTGCCCGTCCAGATCGCGCAATAGCATGTGATAGCCATTGTCGTCGCGACGCACATCGGCACGCGGGCCAAGCTCCTTGATGACAGCTTCCGTCGGCTTGGCGGGGATCACCTGATCGTTCTTGCCATAAAGAAGAAGAATGGGCGGCGGGTTATTCAGATGTGCGGGCGCTTTGCGCGCCTGATCCATCAGGTTGATGAGGCCATAGACCTGATCGGACCGCGCCGAATGTTGATAAAGCGGATCGCGCGAGAGTTTCTTCAGCACTTCGATGTTGTCGCAAGCAACGATGTGCAATCCGCCGCCGGACACATGCATGGCCGGAAACACATGCGCCATGAACCACGCGGCCCATACGTAATAGACCGGCATGTCGTCCCGCGACCACACGGCGGGCGCGATCAGGATCACGCCATCGACATGCGGCGGCGTCCGCGTCGCAAGTGACGACAAGACAACCGCGCCGCCCATGCTTTCACCCAGTGCGTAAATCGGCACGCCGGGATATTTTTCGCGCGCGGCATCGACGAAATCGCCCAGATCGGCGCGCATCGCATCCGCGCCCGCCCAGACGCCGGGATCGGGCGCGGCGCCGAAGCCGCGCTGATCGTAAGCGAGCACCGTAATGCCATGTGCCGCCCACCACGGGCCGGGCATGTCGAACGCTTCGGAATAATCGCTCATGCCATGCAGCGCGACGATGACGGCGCGCGGATGATCGGCGTCCCAATGGCGCAGCGGCAGACGCAGGCCGTCGCGCGTGACAAAGACATCGGTTGCGATGGTGGGCGTGGCCGTTGCCAGACCTTCGCGCGCGACTTGCGGCGCGCAGGCGGCCAGCAGGATCAACCCGCCAGCAAGCGCCGCACACGCTTTCGCAAATAGGGAAGAAGCTCGTCCGCGTACCATGGATTCTTTTTCAGCCAGCCTGTGTTGCGCCATGACGGATGCGGCATCGGAATATAACGCGGCGCATATTCGCGCCATGCCTTCACCGTCTCCGTCATATTCGATTTTTTCTTGTCGCCCAAATGCCAGTCCTGCGCATAGGAACCGACAAGCAGGATGGTCTCGAACTGCGGCAAGGCATTGAACAGCCGCACGCGCCACGTCGCGGCGCACTCTTTTCGCGGCGGCAGGTCACTGCCGTTTTTGTCGTAGCCCGGAAAGCAGAATGCCATTCCGGTCAGCGCAATCCGGGATTCGTCGTAGAATTCGTCGCGCGTCACACCCATCCATTCGCGCAAACGATCACCGCTGGCGTCATTGAAGGAAATGCCCGTCTTGTGAACCACCAAGCCCGGCGCCTGCGAGGCGATACAAAGCCTGGCCGTCTTCGACACATGGATGATCGGCCGCGGCTCCAGATAGGGCGCGCACAGCGTGCAGGCGCGTATCTCGCGAACGAGACGGTCGAGATTTTCGGGCTTCTTCATCAATCTCCACGCAGCAGGTTTCGCGCGATCACGATCTGCTGGATCTGCGAAGTGCCTTCGTAGAGGCGGAAAATTCGCACGTCGCGGTAGAAGCGCTCGATGCCGTAATCGGCGACATAGCCCGCGCCGCCGAAGATCTGCACCGCCTTGTCGGCGACGCGGCCCACCATTTCCGATGCGAAATATTTGCAGCACGCCGCTTCCATCGAAACGGGTTCGCCGCGATCGCGCTTGCGCGCGGTTTCCAGAACCATGCAGCGCGCGGCATAGGCTTCGGTCTTGCAATCGGCGAGCATGCCCTGGATGAGCTGAAACTCGGCGATCTTCTGGCCGAACTGCTCGCGCTCGCGGGCGTAGTTCACCGCCTCGCGGATCAGACGTTCGGCAACGCCGACGCAAACGGCGGAGATATGCAGGCGCCCGCGATCCAGCACCTGCATCGCAACTTTGAAGCCTTCGCCGTCCTTGCCAAGACGCAGGCTCTCCGGCACGCGCGCATTCTCGAAGATCACGTCATGGATATGCGCGCCCTGCTGGCCCATCTTCTTTTCCGGCTTGCCGATACTGATGCCGGGCGTCTTCGCAGGCACGATGAAGGCTGAGATGCCGCCCGCGCCCTTCTTCGACGGATCGGTGCGCGCCAGCAGCGTGAACATGCCCGCGCGCGCGGCATTGGTGATGAAGCGCTTGGTGCCGTTGACGACATAATCCTTGCCGTCATGGATTGCCGAAACCTTTACCGACGCCGCATCGCTGCCTGCGCCGGGTTCGGTGAGCGCAAAGCTCGCCACCATCTCGCCGCTGGCGAGCTTGGGCAACCATTCGTTCTTCTGCGTCTCGCTGCCGAACATCACGATGCCCTGGCTGCCGATGCCGACATTGGTGCCGATCACCGAGCGGAACGCCGGTGAGGTCTGCCCCAACTCGAAGCACACCAGAACCTCTTCCTCCATGGTGAGGCCGAGGCCGCCATATTCGGTGGGGATCGAGATGCCGAACAATCCCAGTTCGCGCATCTGCGCGATGATCGAATCCGGCACGCGGTCTTCTTCGGAAACCTTCGCCTCGATGGGCACGCATTCTTCGGCCACGAAGCGGCGCACCGTTTCGATGAGCTGGTTGCGTGTCTCGATGTCCAAAGCCATGGCGTTCCCCGGTTTTACTGGACCGGAGTTTAACCCATTCCGAGGCGGCAAAAGCTAGCGGAGAGTCTGGCCCGGCTGCATGGCATAAACGCCCACCACGAGGATGTGGTCGGCCTTCTCGCCGTCGTCGCCCAGCGGCATCACAAGGCTTTCGTGGAACATGGCCCGGCCGTCGGCATCGCGCACATACCAGCCGCGATAGGCATACGGCATGCGCTTGCGATAGGCGCTTGTGTAGACCTTGTGGAGGATCGAGCCATAGCCGGGCAGCACCAGGTCGATCTGCGCCATGGTCATGCCCTGCAGCGATGCGCCCTGCGCCTGCACGATGGCATCGCCTACGATGCGGAATTCGAATTCGTCGCCATCGCCGAGCACGCGCACCAGCACCGTGTTGCGCAACAGGCCGGACATGGCACGCGGCGACATGTCGGCACGCGACGGCATCGATCGGGCCCCGCGCGCGTTTTCCCAGATGCCCAAAGCCTTTTGGACGAGAGGGTTTTCGATTTCGGACAGCACAATGCTTTGGCGGGGGCGCGATGGCTTCTCCGCCGGCTGCTGTGCCGCAAGTTTGGTACTCTGCATTGTTTGCCCACGCCCGACGTCTGCTAGGATTGGGCCTGAGTGGTTAATTTCCCGGTAACGCTCTAGGCGGTTGTCATCATGCGTCTTTCCGTTCTCGATCAATCGCCGATCCGAAAGGATGGCAGCGCGTCCGATGCCGTGGCGGAAACCATCGCGCTGGCGAAGGCCACGGAAGCGCTGGGCTATCACCGCTACTGGCTGGCCGAGCATCACAACACCGGCTCTTTCGCGGGCAGCGCGCCGGAGGTGCTGATCGCGCGGGTGGCGGCGGAGACCAAGACGATCCGCGTCGGTTCCGGCGGTGTCATGCTGTCGCATTACAGCCCGCTGAAGGTCGCCGAGCAGTTTCGCATGCTGGAGCTGCTCAATCCCGGCCGCATCGATCTGGGCATCGGCCGCGCACCCGGAACGGACCAGCGCACGTCCCAAGCACTGCAGGCAGGTCCGCAGGCCTTCGGCATCGATGCGTTTCCCAGCCAGGTGTTTCTGCTGCGCCAATTTCTGGACGATGCGTCCGGCGGCGCGCCATTGCCGGACGATCATCCCTATCGCGGCATCCATGCGATGCCGCGTGGGCAAACACGGCCGCAAATGTGGATGCTGGGTTCGGGCCTTCACAGCGCCGTCTATGCCGCGCAGATGGGTCTGCCGTTCAGCCATGCTTATTTCATCAGCCCGGAAGGCAGCATGGAAGCGGTGGAAGCCTATCGCGAGCGTTTCACGCCGAGTGCATGGTGCGAGAAGCCGACGATCTCCATGGGCGTCGCCGCGCTCGCGGCAGAGACAGAGGAAGATGCCGCGCGGCTGTCGGCTTCGCGCAATCTGTGGGTCGTGCGCCTGCTCACGGGACGGCCGATCGCATTTCCCTCACCGGAAGAATCCCTTGCCTATCCCTTCAACGAACAGGAACGGGCGCTGCTGCGCACGGTGGAAGCGCGCTCCATCGTCGGCACGCCGGATCAGGTCAAAAAGAAGCTCACATCCCTCGCCGAACGCCACGGCGCGGAGGAAATGGTGATCGTGACGATCACCTATGATTACGCATCGCGCCTGCGGTCCTATGAACTGATCGCGAAGGAATTCGGTTTGGCCGGTTAGGACACCGGCAGCAACCCGATCATGGCGCCCGTTAGACCCGATGCCATCGTGCCCGAGAGCAATGCCCGCATCGCCAGGGGCACGATTTCGTACCGCCGCTCCGGCACCAGGCCGCTGACGCCCGCGATCATGATTCCGACGGACCCCAGATTGGCGAAGCCGCACATCGCATAGAGCATGATGAGCCGCGAACGCGGATCGAGTGCGCCTTCCGGCAGCGCCGCCAGTTTCAGATAGGCGACGAATTCATTGAGCACCGTCTTGTCGCCCATCAAGGCGCCCGCGGTGGGCGCCTGGTCCCACGGCACGCCATAGAGCCAGACGACCGGCGCGAATATCCAGCCGAAGATGCGCTCCACCGTGACCGGCGTACCGGCCACATCGGGAGCGTGGCTCAGGATAATGTCGGCAAGCGCCACCAGCGCCACGATCACCAGCAGCATCGCCACGATGGAAAGCCACAGCTTCAACCCGTCTTCGGTGCCGCGCGCCACCGCGTCCATGCTGGAGCGATATTCGAAACCGGGCGCGGCGACCGCACTGGTCTCGCTGATCCCCGGGATCATGATGCGCGCGAGCAGGATGGCCGCGGGCAGCGACATCATCGATGCAACGAGGATGTGCCCCAGCGCGCCGGGCACTGCCGGTTCGAGGATGGTTGCGTAAAGCACGAACACCGTTCCGGCGACGGTCGCCAAGCCTACCGAGAACAGCATGAACAATTCGGCGCGGGTGAGCTTGGCGAGATAGGGCCTGATCAGCAGCGGCGCTTCGATCATGCCGAGGAAGATGGTCGCCGCGCTGCCCAGTCCCACCGCGCCGCCGATGCCCATCGTTTTCTGCAACGCCCAGGCGAAGCCGCCCACGATCAGCGGCAGGATGCGCCAGTACCAGAGCAGTGCCGCCAAAGCGGAAATCACGATGACGAGCGGCAATATCTGGAAAGCAAAACTCGACAGCGCGCCGGTATTCGTAACCGCGAAAGGCGCCGGACCGCCACCGGTATAGCCGAACACGAACGACGTTCCGGCTTTCGTCGCCGCCGCCAATGCATCGACCACGCCGTTGAGCGAGAACAGAACGTCGCGCGCGACCGCGATCTTCAGCAGAAGCAGCGCGATGCCGATCTGCAAGGCAAGACCGACCACGACGGTGCGCCACGGAAAGGCGCGGCGATTCTCGGACAGCAGCCATGCGAGCGCGATGATCGCAACGATTCCCAGCGCCGATTGCAGATGAACAAGCACGACCGCCCCCGATTCGTTCGACGCGCAAGCGTGTCACTTCGCGTGCCGGAAGCGAACATGCGACGTCACGCTCTGTAAAATTTGAATTGTACCCTGTTGATGAAAGCGTGCCGGTCGCGGTTTGTGTTTGAGCATCCAAATTCGTCTTCCATAGTTTTGTTTGGTCCGACTCACCGAGCCAAAACGGAGAATCGCGAATGCCGATCGACCCGGTTGTGCTGATGGCAGAGGAACTCCGCGTTGCGGAGCAGGCGTTGCATATCGCCTGCAAGACGGACCGGAACGCCCTGTTGGGCCGCAGCGGCGAGGAAATCTGCAACCTGACCGCGCGAATCAAGGATCTCTCCACCGAGATCGTCGAAACCAAACCCACCAGCGCGCTCGGCGCGAGCGTGCTGGTGCGCATGGCGGCGGAACGCCTGCCCTTCGCCTACGCCGCTTACACCAAGCATTTCCACGAAATCGCGGGCCGGTTGAACGAAGGGCAGCGCGTGCTTGCCGATCTGGTGTGGCTTCGCGCGATGCGCACCGCGCTGACCGGCGGCTTGTGCGGCAAGGAAGGCGTGCGGATCGCGCCGCTCATCCGGCTTGCCATTGAAGGGGTGCGCCAGCCCATCGTGGTCTATCGCGCGGTGGCCACTGCCGAGGAAGATATCCAGCCGGAAAGCGGCGCTGCGTTTCAATAGGCGTTAGCGAACCGAACCGCGATTCGCACAGAATCGCGCCGTTTCCCGAAGCTTTGCGTATTGAAGCCTGCGGTTGCGGATGCTTCAATCGTGCGGGGCACGGGGCATTCACGATGGTATCCGAAACTGCGACTTTCGCGCCGAAGCGGCCTGCGCCGTTCGCTCCCTGGCATCGATGGGATCGAAATTTCTTTCTGACCTGGCTCGTGCTGATCGGGGCGGGCATCGTCATTGGTTTTGGATCGGATCTGATCGCCCATTTCCGCGCGCACGAAGCGCCCTACCCGCTCATTGTTCACGTCCACGCCGCGGCATTCGTCGGATGGATGCTGTTGCTGACCACGCAAATTCTTCTTATCCGCAACAGCAGAGCCGACCTACATCGCAAGCTCGGCATGGCGGGCATCGCGCTCGCCGCGATCATGGTGGTCCTCGGCCCCGCGACGGCGATTGTGGTCCATCGCGCGCATATCGGTTCGCCGCCCGCCAGCCTTCCCGCGTTCGTGGCGGTTCAATTCGGTGGAATCATCGCCTTCGCCGGATTGGTCACGGCCGCGGTGCTGCTGCGCCACAATTCGCCCGCGCACAAACGACTGATGCTTCTGGCGGTCCTCTCCATCGCGGATGCCGGCTTCGCGCGCGTGCTGGGCGGCCCGCTCACGGCGGCGCTGGGCCATGGGTTCTGGCCGTTCTGGGCTTCGCTCGATCTGGCGCCCGCCATCCTCATTCTCGGGATCGGCGCTTACGACCTCGCCACGCGGCGGCGGCTGCATCCTGTTTACATCGCGGGCGCGTGCTGGATTTTCGCGTTGCAACTCACGGCCAGCTATCTCTTCAACAATCCGGCGTGGCAGGAATTCACCAGCCGGGTCTTTGCCTAGCCGTGCGATAATCGTCATCGGCGATTCGAAGGGAGCACCATGCCTGCGGGCCGGCCGACCCAAATCAAGGCATTGGCAGGCGCGCGCGCACTGCCGCCGCTGTTGCTGGTGATCTATCACTTCAGCGAAGGCCATCATTATCAGCACCTCCGCCTGATCGATGTGTTCGTGACCAAGGGGTATCTCTGGGTCGAGTTCTTCTTCGCGCTGTCCGGCTTCATTCTCACTTATGTCTACGGCGCACGCACCGATCTGTGGCGCTGGCAGGGCTGGTCCACCTTCGTGAAGACGCGGCTGGCGCGGCTCTATCCGCTGCACCTCTTCATGCTGCTGTTTATTCTGTATCTGCTGGTGACATTGCGCTGGCTGGCAGCGCGCGGCGGCTACGTCTCCATCTTCGACGTGCCGTATCACATCACGCTCGGCTTCTGGCCGTTCGTCGCCAATCTATTTCTCGTGCAGGCCTGGAACCTCTTCGACCGGCTGACATGGAACGGCGTGTCGTGGTTCGTCAGCGTGGAATTCTTCCTGTGCCTGATCTTTCCGCTCTACATCTTCATCGCGCGCGGCGGATGGTGGCGCGGCGCGTTGCTGATCGCGGCGGGCGCCGCGGGGCTCGCCATGCTGGACTACACCGGCAAGCACGCGCTCGACATCACTTTCCACAACGGCATCCTGCGCGGCATGAGCGACTTCGCCATCGGCGTGGGCATGGCGAACCTCTATCGCCACATCCGGGCGCGCGGCGGCGAACCTTTGCCGACATGGATGCACTCGGTCTTTCAATCCATCGCGGTGCTGGCGCTGCTGTGGGCGATCTACCATTCCGGCTGGTCGCACCAATGGCGCGACATCTATGTCGTGCCGCCGATGATGCTGCTGATCTTCACCCTGTCCTTCGACCGTGGGATCTTCGCGTGGGCGCTGGATACGAGGCCGCTGCAGAAACTCGGCGAGTGGTCCTACGCCATCTATATCGGGCAAACCGCGTGGCTTCTGCTCATCCGCCATTTCGAGCAGCACTGGTATCCGCCGGACACGACGCGGATATTCGGCATCCTCTGGCCCGATTTCATCTGGACGCTGGAGCCGCTCGTGCTTGTGGCCGTCTGCGTCGCCTGGGGCGGGTTGCTGTCCCGTTTCATCGAGGAACCGGCCAGCAAAACGCTGCGCAAATGGATCGTTTCGGCGCGTAAACCCGCCGCGGCTTGACCGTCCGTCGGCCATCCGCCATCAATCCCGCCGACAAATTATCAGCCCGCTGAAGGAGATTTCCCATGGCCATTCGCTACGACAACAAGGTCGTCATCGTCACCGGCGCCGGCGGCGGATTGGGCCGCTGCCATGCCCTCGAATTCGCCAAGCGCGGCGCGAAAGTCGTCGTGAACGATCTCGGCGGCGCGGTGGACGGCACCGGCGGCAACTCGGCGGCGGCGGAAGCCGTGGTGAAGGAAATCACCGACGCCGGCGGCACGGCGATGGCCAATGGCGCATCCGTGACCGATGACGCGGGCGTGGCGCATCTCATCAAGCAGACCATGGACGCATGGGGCCGCATCGACGTGATCGTCGCCAATGCCGGCATCCTGCGCGACAAGAGTTTCTCCAAAATGGAGATCAAGGATTTCGACGCCGTCGTGCAGGTTCACCTGATGGGCACGGTGAAACCCGTGAAAGCGGCGTGGGAGATCATGAAGAAGCAGCAATATGGCCGCATCATCGTGACCACGTCCTCCACCGGCCTCTACGGCAATTTCGGCCAGACGAATTATGGCGCGGCGAAGCTCAGCCTCGTCGGTTTCATGAACACGCTGAAGCTGGAAGGCGCGAAGGACAACATCAAGGTCAACGCGATCTGCCCCGTTGCCGGCACGCGCATGACCGAGAACCTGATGCCCCCGCAGATGCTCGAAGCGTTGAAGCCGGAATATGTGACGCCCGCCGTGGTGTTCCTCGCCAGCGACGACGCGCCGACCGGCGTGATCATCTCCGCCGGCGCGGGCGTGTTCTCGTCGGCGGAAATCGTGGAGTCGACCGGCGTAAATCTCGGCCACGGCGCGACGGCGGATACCGTGGCGGAATACTGGTCGAAGATTTCCGACTTCACCGGCGCCAAGCACTTCACCATGGGCGGCGAACATGGCGCACATATCTTCGAGCGCATGAAGGACAAGCCAGTCGCGCCGTAAAGCATCCACCCTCCCCTTGAGGGAGGGTCGAATTGCAAAGCAATTCGGGGAGGGGTCATAGCTCCGCGACTTGACCCCTCCCCGAAAAATTCTTCGCTACGCTTGAATTTTATCGACCCTCCCTCAAGGGGAGGGTTGAATCTTCACAACCCCAGCACGGCCTTCGCCATGATGTTGCGCTGGATTTCGTTCGAGCCTGCGTAGATCGAAGCTTTGCGCAGGTTGAAATAATACGGCGCGATCGGCGCGGCGAAATCCGGGCCCGGGCGCGGCTCGTTGGTCTTCGCCCAGGTGTCGCGCACGAAGGGCATGACGTAATAGCCCACCGCTTCCACCGACAATTCCGAAATCGCCTGCTGCAGGTCCGTGCCCTTGCATTTGAGCATGGAGGCTTCCGCGCCGGGGCGCTGGCCCGCGCTCATGGCGCTGAACATGCGCAGCTCGAAGAACTCCAGCGATGAGACCTCGATCTCCAGCGCATCCAGCCGCGCGCGGAAGGACGGATCATCAATCAGCTTGCCGCCGCCGACATCGGTCTGCGCCGCGATCTTGCGAATCTTGCCGATGGTGCGCTTGAGGCCGGGGCCGTAAGCATTTCCGCGTTCGAAGGAAAGGAGATATTTGGCGTAATCCCAGCCCTTGTTCACTTCACCGATGAGGTTTTCCTTGGGCACTTTCACATCGGTGTAAAAAACCTGGTTGATCTCCTGCTGGTTCGGCATCGGCACATCCAGCGTCACCAGCGGCTCGACCTTGATGCCGGGAGTCTTCATGTCGACCAGGATGAAGCTGATGCCTTCCTGCGCCTTCGCCTTGGGATCGGTGCGCACCAGATTGAACATCCAGTCGGCCCATTGCGCGTGGGTCGTCCAGATTTTCGATCCGTTCAGCAGGTAGTGATCGCCCTTGTCCTCGCACTTCATTTGCAGCGATGCGAGGTCCGAACCGGAGCCCGGCTCCGAATAGCCCTGACACCACCAGATTTCGCTGGCGAGGATCGGCGGCAGGTGACGCTTCTTCTGCTCGGGCGTGCCGAACGCCATGATGACGGGCCCGACCATCTTCAAACCCATCGGCGAACTCGTCGGTACGCCGGCTGCGCTCATCTCCAGCTCGAAGATGTATTTCTGCGCCGCCGTGAAATCCGGCCCGCCATATTCCTTTGCCCAGTTCGGCGCCGCCCAGCCTTTGCGATAAAGCGCGCGCTGCCATTTCAGCATCGAGTCCTTGTCGAGATAGCCGTTCTTCGACTGCGCGGTCTTCGCGCGCAAATCCTCGTCATAGGCTTCGGCGATGAACGCGCGCACCTCGTCGCGGAATGCGAGGTCGTCTTTTGAGAAGGACAAATCCACGGCGCTCTCCCAAATATCGTTGGAAGAGTCATAGCGCCTCAGCGATAGGGGCGGAAGGCTTCGCGGATGTCCTTTGCCAGCAGTTCGGGTTCTTCCGCCGCGAGGAAATGTCCGCCACGTTCCGCTACGCCATAAGAAAAGTTGACGTAGGAGCGCGCGGCATATTCCGGCGGACACAGATCGACCGCCTCGCGCGTGAGGAATATGCGCGCAGGCACGGCGATCTTGTGCGCGGGCCTGGGCTCCTGCCCATGCGCGGTCTCGTAATACATGCGCATGGACGAGCCGATGCTTTGCGTGAACCAGTAGATCGAGATCGTGGTCAGCAATTCATCCATCGTGAAGCGGGAGAGGATGTCGCCGCCGCAATCGCTCCAGGCGCGCCATTTCTCCACGATCCACGCGGCCAGTCCCACAGGCGAATCGTTGAGGCCGAAAGCGAGGCTCTGCGGGCGCGTGCGCTGTTGGTGCCCATAGGCGCCTTCTTCCCGCTCCCATTCCGCCTGGAGCGCGATAAACGCTTTTTCCGCGTCCGTCGGATCGGTTATCTCTTCGCGCCCCAGCGGCGGCGCGACCATCGCGTGAATCGCGATCACATGCTCGGCGTGATTGCGCCCCAACCGGTTGGTGATGCCGCCGCCAATGTCTCCGCCCTGCGCGACGAAACGGTCATAGCCCAGCACGCCGGTCATCAGCGTCACCCAGAGCGTCGTGACGGCCGCGCTTGTCATGCCGGAGGTCGTGGGATGCGCGGAGAAGCCGAAGCCGGGAAGCGACGGCGCGATCACGTCAAAGGAATCCTCCGCGCGGCCGCCATGCGCCGCGGGATCGGTGAGCAAGGGAATGATCTTCGCGAACTCCGCGAAGCTGGATGGCCAGCCATGGGTGATGAGAAGCGGCAGCGGCTTCGGTCCTTTCCCGCGCGCGTGGACGAAATGAATTTCGTTGCCGTCGACATCGGCGGTGAATTGCGCAAAGCGGTTCAGCTTTGCTTCCTGCGCGCGCCAGTCGAAGCCGTCGCGCCAATAGGCGGCCAGATCGCGCAGGAACGCGCGATCGGCGCCATAGGACCAGCCGCCATCCGTTACCGCGTCCGGCAGGCGCGTTCGCGCGAGGCGATCCGCAAGAGCGGCAAGATCGTGATCCGGAACATGAATCGTGAAAGGCGTAACGGCCATGGCAGGTGGCTCCTTTTTGGCGTGGGCGAATGAAGATGGGCCATCAGGCCGAGCGCACCGCCCTGCCCCAGCCCCGCTGCGGCTTTCCAGACATCCCGATCCATTGACACCTCCTAACTTGGCTTTTGCCGGTGTCATCTAGGGCTCGTCATGTAACTTGTCAACGGTCGTTTTAGTGGTTACATAGCAGCTATGCAGTTTGACGGTGACGAGTTCTGTGCGGGCGCGCTGAGCGTGGATTTCGTGAACACCATAGGCGGCGATCGCGCCGGCATGGCGAACGAAAAGCTCGCGCAATATGGCGATCTGCTGGACTGGCTGGCGCAGGCCGATGCGCTGCCCAAGGCCCGCCTCGCCCGGCTGGACGCTTTGGCGAAATCCGCGCCGGAATCCGCCGAGCGGCTGCTACGCCGGGCACGCGCCTTTCGCGAAGCCTTGTTCGCGGTGTTCGAGGCGGCGCGCGAACATCGCGCGCCGTCGCCGGCAGCGCTGGAGATCGTCAATGGCGAGATCGCGCGCGCGAACGCGCATGCGCGGCTGACCCGGGACGGCCATCAGCTGCGCTGGGATTGGGATGATACGAACGCGATCGATACGCCGCTATGGCCCATCGCGCGCGACGCGGGCGAGCTTCTCACATCGGACAAGCTCGACCGCCTCGCGGAATGCAATGGCGATACCTGCGGCTGGCTATTTCTCGATCTCACCAAAAACCATTCACGCCGCTGGTGCGACATGAAAGGTTGCGGCAATCGCGCGAAAGTCCGCCGTTACCGCGGCAAGGCCTAGACCGCGTCGAAATATTGAATCTCGGGTTTGCCGCCCATGGTCGGGCCGATCTTGGGGCCTGCGGCGCGGAAATGATCCGACTTGCCATGCGCTTCCAGCGCGGCCTGATCGGCATAGATTTCCATGACGACATAGGTTTGCGGATCGGACTTGGACTTGAAGACGCGATAGAGCTGATTGCCCGGCTCGTTGGCCTTCACTTGTGCGGCCAGATCGCGGAACACCGCTTCGAAATCCGCATTCTTGCCTTCGGCGACCTTGAGGGTCGCGACAACGCCAACAGCCATGTTTTCACTCCCGGAATTTGCTTTTCGCGAACGAGGCTAATGGGGCGGGCATGGATGCGCAACGCAGGGTTAACGCAACGTGAACCTGAAATTTCAAGCGCATCTTAACCCTGCGCCTTCACAATAGGGGACAGTGTAAGCGGGATCGACTCCAAGAGTGTTCAAACACGCCGCCGCCGCCGATAAAGACGAGCAAGCCGCGCGGCTGGCTCTCGACGAACTGCGCCTGGCGCTGGGCAACACCCGTCCCAACAAATTCATGATCCCCAGCCTGGCGGCGCTCATCTGCGTGATGTTCCTGCGTTGGGAAACGCCGGCGACGCTGGCCATATGGTTCGGCATCGTCATCGTCGGCCTGATCCCCATGCAGGTCGTCTCACACGCATTTCTCAGGCGCCAACCCGATCCACCGGAAATGAAGCTGTGGCTGCGCCGCATTGTGCTCGCCAATGCGTTCTTCACGCTCTGCTGGTCGTCGCTTGCGCCACTGTTCTGGCTTCACGGCGACAGCTTCAACCAGGTTCTGATCATTCTAATTCTGGCTTGCACGCTCGCGGGCGACACCGCCCTGATGAGCGCCAGCCGTCCGCTCAGTCTCACAGGCTCCATCGTTTATGGCATGGCCGTCGTCGCGCTTCCGCTCTACGAAGGCGGCCCGATCTACGACACGCTGGCGCTCGTCGCGCTCTGCTACATGCTCTACATGTATTACCTGTCGCTGCAGGTGCATAAGACCGCGCGCTCCATGCTGGAGCTGCGCTACGACAAGAACGATCTGATCGCCGCGCTCGAACGCTCCAATCAGGAGTCGGATATGGCGCGTCTGCGCGCCGAAGCCGCAAGCCGCTCGAAATCGGAATTCCTGGCCAATATGAGCCATGAATTGCGCACACCGCTCAATGCGATCATTGGCTTTTCGGAGATGATCAATTCCGGCGGCTTCGCGCACAAGACCGAGGAATATTCAAGACTCATCCGCGATTCCGGTCATCACCTGCTGACGCTGATCAACGACATCCTCGATCTGGCGAAGATCGAAGCCGGGCGTATGACCTTGCACGAAACCGAGATCGATCTGCGGGTGCTGATCGCCGACTGCCTGACGCTCATGGACGGGCGCGCGCAGGCCGGCTGGATCACCCTTCACACCGAAGTGCCCGCCTGCTGCCCCAAGCTGCTTGGCGACGAACGCGCGTTGAAGCAGATCCTGCTCAATCTTGTCTCCAACGCCGTGAAATTCACGCCGCCTGAAGGAAAGGTGACGGTGAGCGCCCACAGGCAATCCGACGGCTCTCTGGCGCTTGCCGTCGTCGATAATGGCATGGGCATCGCGGAAGCGGACCAGAAGCGCGTGTTCGAGAATTTCGGCCAGGGACGCCACGACGTCGTGACTTCCGACAAAGGCACGGGCCTGGGCCTTCCCATCGTCAAAGGTCTGGTCGAAGCCCATGGCGGCCGCGTGACGCTGCAAAGCGTGGTGGGCGAAGGCACGCACGTGACGATCTACATGCCGGCTGCGCGCGTTGTAACCGCCGAACCGCTGAAGGCGGCGTCGTGACTATTCGCCTTTGAATTCCGGCTTGCGCTTGTCGAAGAACGCGGCCACCGCTTCGCCGTGATCGGACGTCAGATGCGCGATGGATTGCATCGCCGCCGACATCTCCATGATCGTATCGAAGCTCACGCCCTGGCCTTCGCGCATCAGTTTCTTGGTCATGCGCAGAACGTCCGGCGGCTGGCGGCACACGCGCTCGGCCAGCGCCTTTGCCTCGCTCAGAAGCTGATCGGCGGGGACTACCTTTGAGATCAGGCCCCAGGACAACGCCGTCGCGGCGTCGATCGTGTCGCCGGTGAAGAACAGCTCCGCGGCGCGGGCGTGGCCGATGGTGCGCGGCAAGATCCACGCGCCGCCGTCGCCCGGCACCAATCCGACTTTCAGGAAGGTGGCGCCGAAGATCGCGCTGTCCGCCGCGATGCGCATGTCGGCAAGGCAGGCCACGTCATTGCCCAGGCCGATGGCCGGGCCGTTCACCGCCGCGATGAGCGGTACTTCCAGATTCCACAACGCCTTCACCATGCGGTGAATGCCGTTGCGATAGCGCTCGCGGATATGCACCGCAGCGCCCGCGAAGCTGCCCGAGCGCTCGCGCATGGATTTCAGATTGCCGCCCGCGGAGAACGCCTTGCCTGCTCCGGTCAAAATGGCACAGCGCACGTCACGGTCTGCGTTGATCCGCGCGCAGGTCTCGGCGAACAGGTCGCCGTCGCCCTCTTCGCCCAAGGGATTGCGGGCATCGGGACGATTGATTGTGAGCGTGACGACGTGGCCGGACTTTTCGAACAGCAAAGCGGACATGGTCTTTTTCCGAATAAAAGTTCCCGATGAAGGGTTTAGCACCTCTAGGCCGCAAACCTAAAGCTTGCCTTAACCGCGCCATGGCACAGTCCGAGAGCAATCGTGCAGATTTCGTCAGCCTCATGTCCAACCGGTCCCGCGAACAGCGCAGCATGTCGGAAGCGATCCGCAGGATCGCGGCCGGCCTTCGGCATGCCTTCCGCAGCGCCGTGCGCGCGGTTTCGATGTCCATCAATCCATCGCCGGAGACCGCATGGCTCGCGGATGCGCAGCTTCGACTTCACCGAAGCGGTTCGCGCTCGTCCATGCTGACGATGCCGGTTGCCGCGTTTCTGGTTTCCCTCGCCTTCCGCCCGTGGGTCAGCCTGGAATGGCGGATGGGCTGGTGGATCGGACTGACATTCGTTTGCCTGGCCATCCATCGCGGCAATAGCGCGTTGGACCGGATGACCGGACGTGACGCCGTGACGGTTGCGCGCAAATCCAAATACGCGACGGCGCTTTCGGTGGCGTTCCTCACGGCATGGTGCTCGATGAGCGTTTTCCTGTGGGCGCCGGGCGTGCCGATGGATCACATGCTGCTCGTGCTCATCCTTGCCTGCTCGATGGCAGGCACCATCGTGCTGTCCGCGGCGCATCCCGCCATCGCGGTATCGGCCCTTGTCATCCACGCCGTGTTCCTGATCGGGCCGCCGGCCCTGGGCGACGGCGCGCTCGATGTCGAGTTGTCGCTTCTCGCGGCCATCTTCACGCTGTTGCTTGTCGGCCAACTCGTGGTGCAGACCGCGGGCGTAACCCGCCTGCTCACGCTGGAGCATGAACGCGCCGGACTTGTGCAGAACTTGCGCGCCGCCAAGCGGGAATCGGACCGCGAACGCGGGCGCGCCATATCCGCGGGGCGCGCGAAATCGCAGTTCCTGTCCCACATGAACCACGAATTGCGCACGCCGATGAATGCCATTCTGGGTTTTTCGGAGATCATCCAGGCCAAATCGTTCGGCACCGACGTGGACAAATATGCCGAATACGCAACCATCATCCATGATTCCGGCGAGCATCTGCTGTCGCTGATAGATGGCATGCTCGATCTGGCGAAGATCGACGCCGGCAAGCTTTCCCTGCGCGAAACCGATGTCGATCTCAAACTTCTCATCATGGACATGATCGAAGCAGAGTCGAAGACGGCACTGCAGGCGCGTATTTCGCTGACGAGCAATATCGCGCGCGGGCTGCCGCGCGTGTTCGCGGATGCACGCGGCCTTCGCCAGATCGTCGCCAATCTTCTTTCGAACGCGATCAAATTCACGCAAGCCGAGGGCAAGGTCACGGTGTTCGCGCAGATCGAACAGGACGGACGCATGGCGTTCGGCGTGCATGACACCGGCGTCGGCATCGCCAATGAAGACAAGAACCATGTGTTCGAGCGCTTCGGACACGGCCGCCACGATGTCACCGAGGACCGCAAGGGCACCGGCCTGGGCCTTGCCGTGGTCAAGGGCTTCGCCGAAGCCCATGACGGCCGCGTCGTTCTGAACAGCGAAATCGGCAACGGCACGCGCGTAACGGTCTATCTGCCGAAAGACCGCGTCATCGCATCCGAAGACCGGCGCCTGGCGAGTTAGCCGAGTTCCGCGTAACGCTTCAGATGGTGATCGACATTGCCATAAAGCGTGTCGAGCATCGTGAGCCGCTTGAAATAGTGGCCGACATTCAACTCGTCCGTCATGCCCATGCCGCCATGGATCTGCACCGCCTGCTGGCCGACGAAGCGTCCCGCCTTGCCGATCTGCACCTTCGCGGCGGAGGCGGCCTTCTTGCGCTCCACATCGCTCTCACCCAGCTTTAGCGTCACCATATAGGTGATTGAGGCGGACTGTTCTGCGTTCATGAACATGTCGACCATGCGGTGCTGCAGCACCTGGAATTTGCCGATCGGCACGCCGAACTGCTTGCGGGTCTTGGAATATTCGACCGTGGCGTTCACCAGCACGCGCATCGCGCCAACGGCTTCGGACGCATGCGCCGCGATGGCTTCGTCCGTCACCTGCTCGATGAGCTTGAGGCCGTCATCGGCGGTGCCGATGAGCGTGGCCGGCGCGTTCTCGAAAGTGACTTCGGAGGCGTGCAAACCGTCGATGGTCGGATAATCGCGCGTGGCGACGCCCTTGGCCTTCTTGTCCACGACAAAGACGCTGACGCCCTTGGCATCGCGCTGTCCGCCCGCGGTGCGCGCGGTGACGATCAAGGCATCGGCCCATGGCGCGCCCAGCACGACGGCCTTCTGGCCGCTGATCGTGTAGCCGCTGCCATTTTTCTTGGCCGTCGTCGTGAGGTCCGCGAAATTGTAGCGGCCCTGCGCTTCGGCGAACGCGAAGGCGATGATGGTTTCGCCCGCCGCGATCTTGTTCAGCCATTCCTGCTTCTGCGCTTCGCTGCCGCCGTGATTGAAGAAGCCGCCGCCGACCACAACGGTCGACACGTAAGGCTCCACCACCAGCGCTTTGCCGAACTCTTCCATCAAAACCATGACGTCGATCGGTCCGCCGCCAAGCCCGCCATAGGCTTCCGGCAAAGGCGCCGCCATCAGGCCCAGTTCCGCGAACTGTTTCCAGTCCTTGCTGCTGTAGCCGGGCTCGGTGCGCGAGATTTTCTTGAAATGCTCGAAGGTATAATTGTCGGCCAGATATTTCTGGACCGAATTGCGCAGGAGCGTCTGCTCCTCGGTGAACGAGAAATCCATTTAGAGCCCCAATACTGCTTTAGCGATGATGCCGCGCTGGATTTCGTTCGATCCACCGAAAATCGAAACCTTGCGCATGTTGAAGTAGTGACCGGCCTGACCGGTCGCGTAATCCGGACCCGGCGCATATTCGTTGTCGCCGAAGAAGCGGTCGTAGGGATAGGCGTAATAGCCGATCGCCTCGACCGTCAGCTCGGTGATGCGCTGCTGGATCTCGGTGCCCTTGATCTTGAGGATCGAGCTTTCCGGTCCCGCCATCTGGCCCTTGGATTCCTGCGCCAGGGTGCGCAGCTCGGTATATTCGAGCGCGTTCAGCTCGATTTCCGTCTCCGCGATCTTGCGCGAGAATTCGTCCGTCGCGATCAGCGGCTTGCCGTCCAGCATCTCGGCGCGGCCGATTTCCTTCAGGCGCTCGATGGCTTTCTTGGAGCGCGCCACGCCCGCAATGCCGGAGCGTTCGTTGACGAGCAGGAACTTGGCGTAGGTCCAGCCCTTGTTCTCTTCGCCGACGCGGTTTTCGACCGGCACTTTCACATTATCGAAGAAGACCTCGTTCACCTCATGCGCGCCATCCAGCACGATGATCGGCTTCACGGTGATGCCCGGCGTCTTCATGTCGATCAGAAGGAAGGTGATGCCCTCCTGCTGCTTCACGGTGGCATCGGTGCGGACGAGGCAGAAAATCCAGTCTGCGAACTGCGCCAGCGTCGTCCAGGTCTTCTGGCCGTTGACGATATAATGGTCGCCTTCGCGCACGGCCTTGGTCTTCAGCGAGGCCAGATCGGAGCCGGCGCCCGGCTCGGAATAGCCCTGGCACCACCAATCCTCGCCGGAAAGGATGCGCGGCAGGAATTTCTTTTTCTGTTCCTCATTGCCGTAGGTGAAGATCACCGGACCGACCATGGCGAGGCCGAAGGGCAACAGCGCCGGCGCTTCGGCGCGGGCGGATTCTTCATTGTAGATGTAACGCTGCGTCACGTTCCAGCCGGTGCCGCCATATTGCGTCGGCCAATGCGGCGCGGCCCAACCCTTCTTCGCCAGGATGCGGTGCCAGCCAAGGAAATCCTCCTTGGTCTCGAATTCGCGGCGCGAGGATTTGCCCAGCTTGGGCAGATTCTCGGCGAGAAAATCCTGCACTTCCTTACGGAATTTCTCTTCTTCCGGTGTGAATGTGACGTCCATAACGATACCCCGACAAATTGTCAGGCCGCATCATAGGGACGCTTGCGAACGGAGCAAGCGGGTGCGCTATTTCGCGTCGTGGAAGATAATTCCAAGCGTGTGGCGATGGCCCGAACGCAGGCGGCTTACGCCGTGGCGCATCTTCACGCGATAGATGCCCTTGGTCCCCTGCACCGGCCGCTCATTCACCGCGAACACCACCGCATCCCCCTGCCGTAACGGAACGACCTCCACGCGGCTTTGCATGCGCGGCCGCTGCTCGGTGAGGACGAATTCACCACCCTCGAAATCGCGCTCCGGTTCGGACAGCAGAAAAGCGACCTGCAACGGGAAGACATGCTCGCCATAGAGATCCTGATGCAGGCAATTGTAGTCGCCTGCCCCATAGCGCAACAGCAAGGGTGTCGGCCGTGCCTGCCCGGCGTCGTGGCAACGCTTCAGGAAAGCGGAATGCGTCGCCGGATAGCGCAGATCGCTTTTGATTTTCTCCATCCAATCGTTCGCAATCTTCGCCAGCGGGGAATAGAGCGCGCTGCGCAGTTCTTTCACCAGCGGTGGAAGCGGATAGGAGAAATATTTGTACTCACCCTTTCCATAACCATGCCGTGCCATGATCACGCGGCTGCGGAAATTGGTGTCGCCGTCATAGAGCTTGATGAGCGATTTGCATTGCGCGGGTGTCAGCGCATTCGACAGGACGGCGCAACCCGATTGGTTCAGAGCCGTCTCGACTTCTTCTCTTTCCAACTTTCACTCCGTCATGGCCGGGCCTGTCCCGGCCATCCATTAACTCGGACCAACGGCCTCTGGAAAATGGATGGCCGCCACAAGGGCGGCCATGACGATCAGGCAAGAATGGAAACGAACCAATCCGTTTCTTGCGCATAAGAAAACGGAGCATCGAATCTCTCCGATACTCCGCTTCTCAACGCCGAAAAAGATTTAATGCTTTACCGCGTCGCGCACGGCGTCTTTCACGCCGCCCACCGCGTTCTGCACCTTGCCGGCAGCCTTATCGGCCTTGCCTTCAGCTTGCAGCTTCGCGTCGCCCGTCACTTTGCCAGCGGCTTCCTTGACGGCGCCCTTGGCCTGATTGGCGGAACCTTCGATCCGGTCCTTGTCCATGATTTTCTCCTTGAGGGATTTCATGAACAAAACGCGGCGCAACGAAGGCGGTTCCAAATTTCAACGCGGTTGCGGCACGATACGGATATACGGTTTCGGTTCCTTCCATCCTTGCGGATAAATTTTCTTCGCATCGTCATTATTGACGGAACCGGCGATGATGACATCTTCGCCATTCTTCCAGTTGACCGGCGTGGAAACCTTGTGCTTGGCGGTCAGTTGCAGCGCATCCAGCACGCGCAGCACTTCGTCGAAGTTGCGGCCCACGCTCATCGGATAGACGAGGATCAATTTTATCTTCTTATCTGGCCCGATGATGAAGACATTGCGCACGGTCTGGTTGTCGTTCGCGGTGCGCTTCGCCGGATCGCCGGAAGCTTCCGCCGGCAACATGCCATAGGCCTTGGACACCTTGTATTCGTCGTCGCCGATCATCGGATAGGTGACCTTCGACCCCTGCGTTTCCTCGATGTCTTTCGCCCAGCCGGAATGCTTGTCCACCGGATCGACGGAAAGACCGATGATTTTGGTGTTGCGCTTGTCGAACTCCGGCTGGAGCTTCGCCATATAGCCCAGCTCGGTCGTGCAAACCGGCGTGAAATCCTTGGGGTGCGAGAACAGGATCGCCCAGTGGTCGCCGATCCAGTCGTGAAACTTGATCTTGCCTTGCGTCGTGTTGGCTTCGAAATCGGGGGCGGTATCGCCAATCTTCAGTGTCATCGGGTGCTCCATAAACAAAGGGGGACCCGATTATGCGGCGCGCGAATGCCAGCGTCTATTCCAGACTTAGCGGTGTGAATTCTCCGCCAGCTTCACGGGCGCCGCGACATACAACTGCGGCAACATGCGCTTGAGATTTTCGATCTTCGGCAGATCGTTGATCACGATGTAGGGATAATTCGGGTTCTTGATCAGGAAATCCTGATGATAGCCCTCCGCCGGATAAAAACCCTTATAGGCATCGACGCGCGTGACGATCGGCTTTGAGAAGGTGCGCGACGCCTGCAACTGCGCGATATAGGCCTTCGCGACACGCGCCTGGTCGGGCGTCGTCGTCCAGATGTCGCCGCGATATTGCGTGCCGTCATCCGGTCCCTGGCGGTTCAATTCCGTAGGATCGGTCGCCACCGAGAAATAGACGCGCAACAGATCGGCATAGCTGAGCTGTTTGGGATCGTATTTGATCTGCACGGTTTCGGCATGGCCGGTCGTCCCGCTGCTCACGGTTTCATATTGCGCCGTATCCGCGGAACCGCCCGCGTAACCCGCAACGACCTGCTTCACACCCTTCACATGTTCGAACACGCCCTGCAGGCCCCAGAAGCAGCCGCCGGAGAGAACGGCGGTCTGGATTCCGCTTGCCGGTGCATCCATCGTCGTCGAAGCCGGAACGGCATGCGGCGTTTCATCCGCATTGGCGCCGCAAGCCGCGGTCAATGCGGCGATGGCCATCGTCGTGAGAAGCGTACGAAGATTTCTCATGGCTTTCCTTTCAGACGGCCGCGCGCGGCACGAAGCGCAGCGCGGCGGAGTTCATGCAGTAGCGTAGGCCCGTCGGCTTGGGGCCGTCGTTGAAAACGTGACCCAGATGCGCGTCGCAACGCGTGCAGGAGATCGCGGTGCGGTCCATGATCCAGGATTTGTCGTCCGCCTCGCGCACATTCAGCTTGGAGATCGGCTGATAGAAGCTCGGCCAGCCCGTGCCGGACTCGAACTTCGTCCGGGAGTCGTAGAGCGCCGTGTCGCAGCAGATGCAGCGATAGAGTCCGTCACCATGCGTCTCCGCATATTTGCCGGTGAAGGCGCGTTCGGTGTCCGCATGCCGCGTGACGGCATAAGCCAGCGGCTCGCCGTTCTTCAATTGCGCCTGCCATTGCGCATCGGTCTTGATGACCTTCGGCTCGGTCACGATGCCGAGGCTTTTTCCGGCGGCGTTGAAATTCTCGATCTTCACATTCGGCACGGCGCCCAGCGCGCGCACCGGCCGCATCGCGGCAGCGATGCCGGCAAGCGCGGCGGCGGAAGATGCGGCCAGCAACACAGAGCGGCGATCAGGAAGTGCGGTGGTTCGGTTCATGGCGGTTTCCCGGCTGTTCGAAGCCTATTCGCTTCATTATGCCGGATTGTTACGCCCAAAACCGCCTTTCGGCTCACTTGCGCGGTATCGCCTCGTGATGCCGGATGACCTCGGACACGATGAAATTCAGGAACTTTTCCGCGAAATCCGGGTCGAGCCTGGCGTTCTGCGCCAGGATCCGCAGGCGCGCGATTTGCTGCGCCTCGCGTGCGGGATCGGCCGGCGGCAGGCCATGGGCGGCTTTATAGACGCCCACGGCCTGCGTGCATTTGAACCGTTCGGCGAGAATGTGGATCAGCGCCGCGTCGATATTGTCGATCGACGCGCGCAGCCGCGCGAGTTCGGGATGGCCGGTTTTGTTATCCGCGTCGCTCAATGTCCACCATGTGCCTTGATGATTGCCTGGATCTGTTCCGGCGTAAGTCTACCGGCATGCATCGGCATCCCGCCACCCAGCATATTGATCTTCATGCCGTTGATCATCATGTCGCCCGGCTTCATGTCGGCCGGGCACGGACCGATCCATTTGCCGTCCTGCACGATGTGGCTCTGGCTGTGGCCGGCGATGGGCGGCGAAAATTGCGACTGCATGTCCATGTGATAGGCGGCATCGCCGGAATAGGTCATCACGACATGGCTCTTCTGCTCGCCGCCATTCATGTGGCAGACCGAATCGACCGTGCGCACACGGCCCATGCCCGACACGTTCATCGCCGTGCAGTTCGCGTCCTTCGATGCCATTCCCAGCTTCATCAGCTTGGCATCCGTCGCCGCATCGATGCACATCTTGTTGGTGCGCGCGGGAATCTTCATGCTTTCCATATTCACCGTCACATCCCACAGCCCGGCGCGGCGCGCGGGAAATTCGGCTGACAGCGCGGATGTGGCGGACGCGGCGAATAAAACAGCAACGGCTATGGCAAATTGCATGCGCATGGCTATCCCTCCCGAAGAAGGCGCGACTCTAGCCGAGACGGGCACCTCTCAAAAGGCTTGGCGGTCACAACAAGCGTCGCTTGTGGGCTGCCGATCCACTAGCATGACCGCCAGGGAAATCGGGGGCAGCGATGGATTACGCGGCGGCGCTGAAGGATTACCAAAAATTCGAATTTCATGACGGACGCTGGACGCGCGACGTCTATCGCCGCGGCAAGGGGCCGGCTGTCATCATCATCCATGAGATTCCCGGCCTTCATCCGCTCGTCATCCGCTTCGCCGATCATGTGGCGGAAGCGGGCATGACGGTATTCCTGCCCAGCCTCTTCGGCACGCCGGGCAAGCCGGTGAGCATCGGCTACGCGCTGGGCCAGATGGCCAAGAATATCTGCATCGCGCGCGAGTTCGATGTCTGGGCGAACGACAGGTCGAGTCCCATCGTGGACTGGCTGCGGGCCTTGGCGCGCAAGGTTCACGGCGAATGCGGCGGCAAGGGCGTCGGCGCGGTGGGCATGTGCTTCACCGGCGGTTACGCGCTCGCGATGATGACGGAGCCTTCGGTGGTGGCACCGGTGCTCTCGCAGCCGTCCAATCCCATTTTCGGCAAGGAGAAGGCGCACAAAATAGATGCTTCGCCGGCGGAAATCCGCTGCGCGAAGGACCGCTTCGAGAAAGAGGATCTTTCGATGATCGGGCTGCGTTTCTTCGGCGACAGCTTTGTGCCGGACGGGCGCTTCGAGATGCTCAAACAGGAATTCGGCAAGCGCTTCGAAGCCATCGAGCTTGATCCGAAGCACGCGCAACCGGGCCCTGGCCAGGCACATTCGGTGCTGACCATCGGCCTGAAGGACAAAGCCGGCGAGCCGACGAAACACGCCGAAGAACGCGTCATCCAGTTTTTCAAACAACGTACGGGAGCATAGTATGAGAAATTCTTTGTCGCTGATTTTCGCCGCCGCCGCTGCGTTGACGCTTGCCGGATGCGATCAGGGTCATCCGCCGCCGAAATCCAATTTCGGCAGCAACCCCACGCTTCCGGCGCCGGCGCCGCAGACGATCCCGACCATGAAGGTCAATTCGGTGGAAACCTGGCCGGCAAGCGCCGCGCCGAAAGCGCCGGAGGGCTTTACCGTCACGCGCTATGCGGAAAACCTGAAGCATCCGCGCTGGGTCTATGTGTTGCCGAACGGCGATGTGCTGGTGGCCGAAGCCGCACCGCCCTTGGCGAAGATGAATTCCATCGAAGGCATCGTCGAGCATTGGCTGGACAAGAAAAACGGCTCCGCGCCGGAAAGCGCCAACCAGATCACGCTGCTGCGCGACACCAATGGCGACGGCAAGCCGGATCTGCGCACCGTTTTCCTGAAAGGCCTGAACCAGAATTTCGGCATGCTGCTGCTGAACGGATCGTTCTACGTCGCCAACACCGATGGCGTGGTGCGCTTTCCTTATAAGGATGGCGAAACGCAGATCACCGAAAAGGGACAGAAGATTCTCGACATTCCCGTCGGCCATCACTGGACGCGCAACCTGATCGCCAGCGAAGACGGCAAGAAGATCTATGTCACCGTCGGTTCGGGCAGCAATATCGGCGATAAGGGCATGGATATCGAAAAGCGCCGCGCCGACATTCTGGAGATCAACCCGGATGGCTCGGGCGAGAAGATTTATGCGTCAGGCCTGCGCAATCCGAACGGCATGGGCTGGGAGCCGGTCACGCACAAGCTGTGGGCCGTCGTGCAAGAACGCGACCAGCTCGGCGATGATCTGGTGCCGGACTACATGACCAGCGTGACAGCGGGCGCCTTCTATGGCTGGCCCTGGTCGTATTGGGGCAAGCACGTCGATAGCCGTGTGCAACCGCAGAATCCCGCCAAGGTCGCAACCGCGATTGCGCCGGACTATGCGCTCGGCGCGCATGTGGCCGTGCTGGGATTCACCTTCTATACGGCCGATGCGTTTCCCGCGCGTTACCAGGGCGGCGCCTTTATCGGCGAGCATGGTTCGTGGAATCGCGCCCAGTTGACGGGGTACAAAGTCACCTTCGTGCCGTTCGTTGACGGAAAGCCCAACGGTCTTCCCGAGGACTTCCTCACCGGTTTCCTGAAAGGAGACGGCAGCGATGCCGCCTATGGCCGCCCGGTCGGCGTGGCCGTGGCGAAAGATGGCGCATTGCTGGTGGCGGACGATGTCGGCAACATCGTCTGGCGCGTGGCGCCCGCGCATTAAATAAGAGCGGCGGCGACACCAAACATCATCTGGGGCGTTTCCCATCGGCACCCAAAGGAGAACGACATGAAACGCAAGGGTTCGGCAGTCTGGACGGGCGACCTTCGCACCGGCAAAGGCGCAATCTCCACGGAAAGCGGCGCGCTTTCCAACCTGCCCTACAGCTTCAACACGCGCTTCGGCGAGGAGAAGGGGACCAATCCCGAGGAGTTGGTCGGCGCCGCGCATGCTTCCTGTTTCTCGATGGCGCTGTCGCTCGAATTGTCGAAGGTGGGCATTTCCAATCCCCGCATCGAAACCAGCGCTTTGGTGGAGATCAAGCAGCAGGATGGCGGTTTCACCATCACGTCGTCCCATCTCACCGTGAAAATCGCGGCGCAAGGCGCGGACAAGGCCGCAGTGCAGAAGGCGGCCGAATCCGCGGAGAAGAACTGCCCCGTCTCCAAACTGCTGAAAGCCGAGATCACGATGGAAACCGCCATCGAGGTCTAGACGATTAGGGCAGCGCCGCGACAAGTCCGGAAAGTTTCTCGCCGAGGATCTCCGGCCGCCCCTTGAGCAGGACATCGTCGCCGCCGCGCGCGATCAGGGCGCGCCGCAGTTCGAACCGTTCATCCGGGTTGTCGATCAGGCGCACCGCCGCGGCAACATAATCTTCGTCGCTCTTCGCGACGAGCCAGTCGGGCAATCCCATGCGCCGGAAGAGACCGCCATCGATATGCTCATGCACCTGCGGCCCCGTGCGGCACACGCCGACAAGACCGGCGATCGCCATATCGGCATTACCGTTCATGTTGCCGTAGGGAAACGGGTTGAGGAACACATCGCAGCTGTTGATGACCGCCATGTAGGAGGCATAGGGCTGATGGGCGTGAACGGCCGCGTCCGGCAGGTAGGTGTGAATGAAGCGGCGCACCTGTTCGTGCGTCAGCCCATTGGCGAACCCGATCAGGAATTCGAACTGAACCGGCGTCCTGACGGTGTTGGCAATCTGCACGCAGGTCTTGAGGAACCGCGGATTGAGCTTCATCGTCGTCGATGCCACGGCAATGCGCACGGTTTCGGGATTCTCGCGCAGTTGCGGCGTCACCGGCACGGCTTCGGAAGAACGGACATGCGGCATCGCATCTTGCGGCAGAAGCAGGAGCTCCTCGCTGTAGGTCGCCGGATCGCCCGCGATGTCTTCCTCGATGGCGTAATAGTCGATGAAGGATGACATGCTGCTCGCGCCGTGCCCCAGCGCCGTGAGCTGGATGGGCGCAAGACGCATGTTCGCAAGATAGATCGTCGGCTGGAACATCCCGATAGAGGGATAGAAAATCACCGCCGGCCTGCGCTTGGCCGCTTCGCCGCGCACAGCGTCAAGCGCGGGCCGTATCTCGGTGCCCAGCGGGATGAATTCGTCGAAGATCGCGCGCCCGGCCTCGTCCACCTGTTGCGCACCGCCCATCGCGACAACGTGGAATTTCTCGCGCAGCGCCTGCAGGCTCCTGGAGTGGGTGCGATAGATGGAATGTCTGCCGGTGAACCACTCCAGCACCACCATCAGCACCGGTTTTCCCTGCTCGATGCCGCGCGGCGCCGAAATGTCCAGATCCGCAAGACCCGTCTTGACGAGTTTCTTGCGCACCAGTTTGTTGATCGCGCGCTTTATCTCGTGCTTGTCGGCGCGGTCGGCATAGCTGCAGTTCAGATAGACGTCGTGCAGGATCGCCAGCGGCAGCTCGTCGAGGTCGTCCACCTCTTCCAGCTTGGGCGGAAGCCAGCCCAGAAGCGCCTCGCGCTTGGCATGCGCCGCTTCGGTGCCCAGGAAGCGCGGCGCCATCAGCGAAAAGAACAGCGCGCCCGCAAGCTTGCGATTGTAGCTCCACAGCGTCTGCACATCGGCGGGGATGTCGGAATCCGGCGTGTAGAGAAGGCAGAATTTGACGAAGCTGGGTTCGGTCAATTCCAGCTCCGCATCCGGCCCTTTGACGTTCATCGACCGCAGCACATGGTCGGCATTGCCGAAGGAGCTGGCCGAGAACAACGTCGCGATCCAGCGCTGCCATGAGATGAGCTGGCCGAAGCCTTGCGGAGAGAGAAAGAACTCCGGATCGGAAAACAGGCTCGACAGCGCGGCGGTGATGCGCGTGAGCAGCGCCGCATTGCGAAGCGCCGGAGCCGCCGTGCCCAGCCGGGCGCGGATGCCGCTGAGCGAGCCATATTGCACTTCCAGCGTATTGAGCAGTTTCGTCAGCTCGCGCGCGGCAAGCTCGCGATTGCGCGAATAGCAGAGGAATTCAAACGTCTCGAGAGAGAACGCCGCGTCGGTATTCGCCATTGCGCTTCATGCCTTCGGCCCACGGCGCAGCCTATAGCCGATAAAGAAGCGCCTGTCCCGCGATGCGATTTGCCCATCGCATCGCGGGTGACGGAATGTTCAGCCGGCGCGGCGCGCTTCGCCGCGGACCGGAAGTTTCCAGTTCGGGCGAACGAAGTGGCAGGTGTAGCCGTCCGGAATGCGCTCCAGGTAATCCTGATGCTCCGGCTCCGCTTCCCAGAAGTCGCCGGCGGGAACGACTTCCGTCACCACCTTGCCGGGCCACAGGCCGGAGGCATCGACGTCCGCGATCGTATCTTCGGCAACGCGCTTCTGTTCGTCGGCTGTGTAGAAGATCGCCGAGCGATAGCTCATGCCGATATCGTTGCCCTGGCGGTTCTTCGTGCTCGGATCGTGAATCTGGAAGAAGAACTCGAGAAGCTGGCGGTAGCTGAGCTTTCGCGGATCGAAAATGATCTCGATCGCCTCGGCATGGGTGCCGTGATTGCGATAGGTCGCGTTCGGCACGTCGCCGCCGGTGTAACCGACGCGCGTGGAGATCACGCCATCCATCTTGCGGACGAGATCCTGCACGCCCCAGAAGCAACCGCCTGCCAAAACCGCACGTTCCTGACTCATCGAATGTCCTCCACTTGATTGAGATAGGCGCCGTAGCCTTCTGCTTCCATCCGCTCTTTTGGGACAAAGCGCAGCGACGCCGAGTTTATGCAATAGCGCAATCCGCCACGATCCTGAGGGCCGTCGTCGAACACATGGCCCAGATGACTGTTGCCATGCGCAGAGCGCACTTCCGTCCGGATCATGCCGTGAGAGGTGTCCTGCAATTCGGTGACGTTGGCTATGGGCTTGGTGAAACTGGGCCAGCCGCAGCCGGAATCGAATTTGTCCGACGATGCGAACAGGGGTTCACCCGACACGATATCGACATAGATGCCCGGCTTCTTGTTGTTGAGATATTCGCCCGTGCCGGGCGCTTCCGTGCCGCTCGTTTGCGTGACGCGATATTGCTCCGGCGTCAGCTTCGCGATGGCTTCGTCGGTTTTTGCGTAAGCTGTCATGTTTATCCTCCGAAGCCTCATTCGGATAATAACCCCGAAATGTTACGCCGCGTGCACTTTTTCCGCCGCCCGTGGCCAATTCCCTGCCGCCCCGTAAGGCTTTTGCGAACAAAGTTGCCGTGCAAAGGTGGATTTCTTCTTTCAGCGAATGCGCGAGGCGGCTATGAGCGAAAACAATGTCGGCGACGTGGTTCCGGCGCTGCGCTTCGATGAAACGAAACTCAGGGCGCATCTGGAACGGCATATCGACGGTTTCGGCCGCGACCTGCGCGTGCAGCAGATCAAGGGCGGCGCATCCAACCCAACCTACAAGCTGACGACTGAGGGACCGGACGGCCCACTCAGCTATGTGCTGCGGAAAAAGCCGCCGGGCCAGTTGCTCGCCAGTGCCCATCAGGTCGATCGCGAATATCGCGTGATGAAGGCGCTGGAGAACACCGACGTTCCCGTTCCGCGCATGCGCCTGCTGGAGCAGGACGAGACCATCATCGGCACGGGCTTCTATGTGATGGACTTCCTGGAAGGCCGCGTCTTTCGCGATGCGCGCCTGCAAGAATTGTCGCCAAAGGAGCGCGCAGCCGTCTATGACGAATTGAACGCCACGCTCGCGAAACTGCATCAGGTCGATTACGAAGCGGTCGGCCTTGGTGATTTCGGGCGTGCCGGCGGCTATTTCGAGCGGCAGGTCGCGCGCTGGATCAAGCAGTATCGCGGCGCCGAGAGCGAGCACATTCCTGCGATGGAAAAGCTCATCGCGGTTCTTCCCGGCATGATCCCCGCGGATCAATCGGTCAGCATCGCGCATGGCGACTATCGCCTCGAGAACACGATGTTCCACCCCACCGAGCCGCGCCTGATCGCGGTGCTCGATTGGGAGCTATGCACCATCGGTCATCCGCTCGCCGATATCGGCTACAACGGATTCATGTGGCATTCCGACAGCCCGAGTTGGGGCACGCTGGACGGCACCGATTTCAAGACCAGCGGCATCCCCACCGAAGCAGAATATCGCGAAGCTTATTGCCGCCGTACCGGCCGCGACCGCATCGACAACTGGAATTTCTATGTCGCGTTCGGCGTTTTCCGCCTCGCCTCGATCAGCCAGGGCGTTTATCGCCGCGCACTTGCGGGCGTCACGCCCAGCGATCGGCCCACGGTGAACGGCGCGCCGCATCTCGCCGCACAGGCGCTGGAAATCCTGTATCGCTAACCAAACCGGCAAACATAGAGCGCGGAATTTCGTTGAAGATTCGGCGGGAACGGCTATTGGTCGGCCCGATGACAGGTTTGAGCCACAAATTCAGCGTTGCCCCGATGATGGACTGGACGGACCGGCATTGCCGGTTCCTCCATCGCCAGCTCACGCGCCATGCCCTGCTTTACACCGAGATGGTGACGGCGGACGCGATCCTGCGCGGCAACCGCGAGAAGCTGCTCGGCTTCGATCCGCGCGAGGCGCCAGTGGCGCTGCAGCTTGGCGGATCGGAACCGGCGAAACTCGCGGAGTGCGCGAAGATTGGTGAAGACTTCGGCTATGCGGAAATCAACCTGAATGTCGGCTGCCCGTCGGACCGCGTGCAGTCGGGCCGCTTCGGCGCCTGCCTGATGCGCGAGCCGGCGCTTGTCGCCGAATGCGTGGCGGCGATGCGCAAAGCGGTTTCGATTCCGGTCACTGTGAAATGCCGCATCGGCGTGGACGATCAGGATCCGGAAGTGTCCTTGCGGGAGACCATCGGATTGTGTGCGCGCGCCGGCGTGAAGATTTTCGCGGTGCATGCGCGCAAGGCATGGCTCGAAGGCCTGTCGCCGAAAGAGAACCGCGATGTGCCGCCGCTGGATTACGACCTTGTCTATCGCGTGAAGCGCGAGCATCCCAAGCTCACCATCGTCATCAATGGCGGTATCGCCACGCTGGATGAAACGGCGAAACATCTGGAGCATGTCGATGGCGTGATGATGGGCCGTGCGGCCTATCATTCACCCGCGATGCTGGCGGAGATCGATGCGCGCTTCTTCGGCGGCGAGCCCGTGAACCTCGACGCCGCCGTCGATGCCTATGTCGAATATGCGGCGAACCAGCTCGGCGGCCGCGTCACGCTGAGCGCCTTGACCAAGCCGATGCTCGGCCTTTTCAATGGCAAGCCCGGCGCGCGCCTGTTCCGTCGCCATCTCAGCGAACATGTGACGCAACGCGGAGCGGGTATCTCCGTGCTGCATGACGCGCTGGCACATGTCCGCAGCGTCCGCGCCGAAGCCGCCTAGTTTCACAGAAACTTTCGCGTGTTGCGGCTGCCGGATGGCGCTGACACATTCGGTTTGCACTCAGAGTCAAAAAACACATGGCGTCGTTTTCCGATCTTCTGTCATCCATGGAGAAAAGCGCGGATACGTTCCGCGTCACGCTCGACGACACCTGGGCGCAAGGTCGCACCGCCTATGGCGGATTGTCGGCGGCGTTCTGCGTGGAAGCGGCGTTGCGCGCGGTGCCCGATCTTCCGCCGCTGCGTTCGGCGCAATTTGCGCTCATCGGCCCCGCCTCCGGCGTGTTGTCCATGAAAGTGGAGGTTCTGCGGCGCGGAAAATCCACGGCCTTCATCGGTGTCGATCTCACGGGTGAAGCGGGCCTCGCGGCGCGCGCGATCCTGAGTTTCGGCGTGGCGCGCAATTCCGCGCTCACCTATGCCGATCTGCCGATGCCGCTGGTGAAGACAATCGAGGACAGTCCGTCTTTCTTCGGAGACAGGCCGGTCATCAGCTTCCAGCAGCAATTCGAAAGCCGCATGGCGGGTGGCGCGCGGCCGTTCCAGCCGGATGAAGACCCGGAATACCGCATCTGGTTCCGTCATCGCGACACGAAGGCGCGCGATGGCATCGTGCCGCTGATCGCGCTGGCCGATGCGCCGCCGCCCGCCTCCATGGTGATCTTCCCGCAGCCCGGCCCCATCAGCACGATGACGTGGTCGATGGACATTCTCACCGACGATCCGCAAACCCGCGACGGCTGGTGGCTCATCCAGAGCAAGACCGAGACGGCGTGGCAGGGCTATTCCACGCAAAGCATGATGGTGTGGAACGCGGACGGCAAACCCGTCATCGCCCACCGCCAGAACGTGGCGATCTTTATTTAGGCACGTTCCAGCAGCGCGACCGTGCCCTGCCCGCCATCGGCGCAGACCGACACAATCGCGCGCGAACCGACCGGCATCGAACCCATCTCCTTCGCCGCCATGCTGAGAATGCGTGCGCCGGTCGCCGCGAAGGGATGGCCGATCGCCAGCGAACCGCCATGCGGATTGACGCGATCCCACGGAAACGGACCGACATCCCAATCCACCTTTGCTTTTTCTTTGCGATAGACTGGATCGGTGATCGCTTTGATATGCGCCAGCACCTGCGCGGCAAACGCTTCGTGGATTTCCCACAACGCAATATCCATCGCTTTCAGCTTGTGGCGCGCCAGCAGCCGTGGAATTGCGCGCGCGGGCGCCATGAGGATTCCCTCTTCGTGGAAATCCATCGCCGCGATTTCCCAATCGACCAGCTTCACCTTCGGCGGATTGCCCAGCCGCTTGAGGCCCTCCTCATCCGCAACCCAGATCGACGCGGCGCCATCCGTGTTCGGCGATGAATTGCCCGCCGTCAGCGAACCTGCGGCCGTGTGATCGAACGCAGGCTTCAGCGCGGCAAGTTTTTCCAGCGACGTATCACGGCGCGGGATCGTGTCGTGATCCACGCCGTTGAATGGCAGCACCATGTCCTTGAAGAAGCCGTCATCCTGTCCCTTGATCGCGCCTTGATGGCTGGTGAGGGACCATTTGTCCTGATCGGCGCGCGCAATCGAAAAATGCTTGGCCGTATCTTCGGTGTGCTCGCCCATCGAGCGGCCGCTGACGCGGTTGGCCCAGCCATGAAACGGCAGATTGAAATCGTCGGGCTTGGCGTTCTGTACCACCGCCAGCGCATCGGAGGGATTCTTCCGGAACAGTCCGACGATCCGGTCCGCGACGTCCTGCTTCAGCGCGATCGGCACATGGCTCATCGTTTCCGCGCCACCCACCAGCGCCAGATGCGTGCCGCCCTTGCCCACCATGCCGGCGGAAAAGATCGTGCCGATGAAACTTGTCGAGCAGGCCATGACATCAGAGAAGGCGGGCAAGTCCGGCGTCAGCTTCGCTTCGAACACCAGTTCGCGCGCGATGTTGGAAAGCGTGGGATCGGGGATCACCTGGCCCCAGACGAGAAAGTCCGGCATCGCGCGCGCCGCCATCGCCGCGGCGATGGGCGCGGACAATTCCAGCGCGGTGTTTTTCGCGAAGAAGGTGCCTGCTTTCACGAACGGCGTGCGCAAGCCGGGGACAAGAAACGTATCGCTCATGGGAGTGTCCTGGAAAAGAAGGTGCAGTTGCACGCTATGGAGTCGTTGAACCGACCGCGATCCAAACTCTCGCGCCGAACCGCCATCGTGACAAGGAGATCGGAGACATTGTCATGAAACCATCGGGCATGGCCGCTTTGCGATACAAAGGGCACGACGTCCGGCGAATTCTTCGTCGCCCATTCTTGCAGCGCGAAGAAAGACCGGCTGCCGCGCTGCCCGCGCTAGAAGCCGCGCATCACGTCCCGTCAGCTTCCGGCTCATGGGGGCCGAGCGAACCGTCGCGTTTCTCGAAGCGCGGATTGGAGATGTCGAACGTCTCCTGGCCGCAGACCGGGCATTTCGGGATCAGTTCGCCCAGGGCGAGATGGATATGGTTGTTGCAGTTCTCGCAACGATATTCCGCCGTCTCCCGGGCGATTTCGCCGGTCTTCTCGCTCATGGGGCCTCTGTGTGGGGGTGTATGGGTTTCCAACGCATGCAAAGCTTAATGCGTTCCGGGGCTTGCGGAAATCGTTTCCCCAATTATGTCTTGTGGTATAATGATATTCACTCGCTGAGAATGTGAAATGTCCGATAGCCAATTCCTCCATGCGACCGACCGCACAGCCATCGGCCGTCTGGCCGCGACGCTGGGCCTGCCCGCCTTCGAAAGCGGATGGGTGTGGCTCGCGGGCGCGGGTCCGGGCGATGCGGGATTGGTGACCATGCTCGGCCTGCACGCAATCTCGACAGCCGATGTCATTCTCTACGATGCGCTTGTGAACGAGACGCTGCTCTTCTTCGCGCGTCCCGGCGCGGAAGTCGTTTACGCCGGCAAGCGCCGTGGCAAGGCAAGTGCAAAACAGGGCGACATCTCCAACCAGCTTGTCGCGCTCGCGCGGCGCGGCAAACGCGTGTTGCGGTTGAAGGGCGGCGATCCCTTCGTCTTCGGCCGTGGTGGGGAAGAAGCGCTGACATTGGCGCGTGCGAGCATTCCTTTCCGCATCGTGCCGGGCGTAACAGCAGGCATCGGCGGCCTCGCTTATGCGGGCATTCCCGTGACGCATCGCGACACCAACCACGCCGTCACCTTCATCACCGGTCATGGCGTCGATGGAAACATGCCAGCGCTGGACTGGAATGCCGTCTCGCGTGGATCGCCCACCATTGTCCTCTACATGGCGCTCGCACATGCCGATGAGATCGCCGCGAAGCTGATGGACGCCGGACGCCCGGCCAGCGAACCCGCCGCCATCG
>Ga0207705_10000173_pt1:55000-68584 | contig 68584 bp, 39 predicted proteins | sample KBSC13metaG_FD_184314 | JGI IMG/M metagenome (GOLD analysis project Ga0207705, IMG submission 184314) | Corn rhizosphere microbial communities from Kellogg Biological Station, Michigan, USA - KBS C1-3 metaG (SPAdes) (version 2) | ecosystem: Host-associated > Plants > Roots >... | reverse complement strand
CTAAGAAATTCCGTTCAAGAAACAATAAAATCTATTTTGGGTTGAACCGACAACCTGATTGTGTGGTTATTCTTCATCCAGATAGAAAGTCATCGGTCATACTGGAAGCTGATCGATCACAAATACCTATTGCATCCTTAGTTGATTCTACGATCCCATGGAAATTAGATAAAAGAATCAATTATTCCATCCCTGCGAATGATCCTATGCGGCTCGTATATCTATTTCGTAATTCGATCACGAAAACTGTGATTCTTGAACGGAAAAGAATCACTGCAAAGAACAGAACACCTCGTTCCCATTTATCTTCTTGTACGGAGAAGTCCGCCGCTGGAATAATAATCCACTCCAGAGAAGTTTCTTCTTGGGCGGAGTTAGGATCTGAACTTCTCCCTGTAGTGGCCAACTACTTGCAAATTTATAGCGAAGGTGCAGTACCGCAGCCACAAGGGGGGGCAGCCCAAGTAGTTCAGGGGACGCCAACGCCAGCCCCACAAGAGGCCCCCCTACCCTCAATTGTGCCACCTTCTTGTTACTCGCTGACCGGGTATGTGGAGGATTGGGTTGCTTGCAATCCGACTTTCATGAGTGATGCTTTAAATGAGAATATGATGGGTCGGGGCTCTTTAGTTCACTCCTCTGGCTTTCCAGCAGCTTCAGGTAGCGGGCCCTCCCTTAACCCTGCTGTGGCCTCTACCCCCTCCTCGTCGTTTTTCCAAGGGGTTGGTTCTGCTTTGGAGGCCGCCGCGGCACCGGCGGAACCCGGGGAGGAAGTTCAGCAGGGGGCCATTGAGGCTCTAAATGTCGCTGCGCTTCCCGGTGTTCCTCAGGATGAGCTGTTTGGAGCCATGGAGCAAAACCTCGGGACAGCCCGCCCTTCCTCAGGTTCCAGCGGCCCCGCCTGCAGCTCCAATTCATCAAGATATTGAGCCTATGATTCTAAGTGCAAAAAGCTCAATATACAACAACTTAACAATTTTACGTGGGTCCATGGACCCAAAGGAAGCAACGGAATTAACGGAAACAATTTTTTATAAGAAGAGCCAAATCCTGCGGGAGCTGGAGCGTTTAAATGGCCCGGTTAATGGCCCAATACTTTGGCAAGATGGCTGGGATACCATACCATCCGAAACCCCCAAAGCGGTAAGGAGTATCAGCCGAATACGTTGGATATGATCCGGCGCAGTTTGCAAAGATATGGGCTAAATAGTGACTACTATAAAAAATTCTTAAATGAGAGGGTTCATACCATGGAAAATGCAAAATCCACTAAGTTGAAACTTGAGGATCTTACAATAGCCAAATTGGATGAATTGAATCAAGCCAAGCTAATTGTGGGTCGATGGGAACGAAATACGAATAATATAATAAAAAAAGAACTACGTTACCCTGATTTTTCTTCTATGAAGAAAGTACGTAGGCACTCCTCAGCGAGGACGCGGGTTTTAAAGTCGGTTCTACACATTCGAGAAGACACACCGGCTGGATCAGAATTCTATCGGTCGCGGAGTCGGCGGACGGCTCTGCTCCAACTTCATCGAGGTGAGACGCAATCTCCATGGCTCCATGTATTTTGCATGCTCTAGCGTATGTAGTGTTTCCTTCGTTAGTTTCATTCATTTCAGTTCGTTTCTAGTTGCTTGCTGGACTTGCCCCGTACCTTTATTTGCCTTGCATGGTTTTCCATTTTCATCCTGCTGTGAAACCAATGTATATAGCTTTCATTACTTGCTTGATAAAGCCTTAATAAATTGCTAGGTGGATAAGTGTATCGCTATGATTGGCTATAAGTCTCAGAATTCAAGTTACACTATGCTGGAAAACAAGCTAATATAAGAGAACCAGTAGCTTAATTGATATCTCAACGTATGAGTGATCTGTTATTGTAAAATGCTCATATAAAATAAATGCGGTTGAATTGTGATGGTGTCTGCCTACTTGTAGTTTGTATTTGCAGTTTAGATGATATGATTCCTCAGTTCATTTGATTTCCTATTCAATAAAATAGTAATTGTGTGATAAGATGATAATTACCCGATGACCAAGGTGGTCAAATTGGTACTTGTCAGGAGATGTCATGAAACAAACATGCAAGCATAATTTATTAATTATTTTGTTCCAGATGTAGTGTAATACTTCAATAGAATGATATGCTGCATAGGAAGAGTGCTGTTGCTATAGCTGTTCCTATTTCAACTAGGTAGGCCTTCGGTATTCATGCTTCCTTCTATCAAGAGCATTGTGGCAGTACGAAATCCTTCCTCAGCCTTGTTTATAATTTTCACCGGGCATATCTTATTTTTGGACACTTGCTGCATTCTAACCCAATCGCTTACCCGTTCGCTTCTTTCCATTGCTTCAACGCTTGTTTCAAGCAATAGTCAAGAGTTACTAAAGTAGTTTGTCCTATTCAAAGCTATAATCAGTGACTAATATGCACACAACAATAAAGACAGTTGTTTTTTCTAGTGAGAAATCGAGTACTGTTTTTACACAGCTATAGCGTCTGTGAATTTGACAGAAAAGCAAGGTGAAAAGCCCACTACGCGGTAGGTCGACATTCCTTCTTCTTTCCAAGCTTCTGGTGGTATCTATACCTTTCGAGACCAAGCCCTGCTACAATTCATTGCTGGAAGAGACTGCTAGATTGATTTTGAATAGTTCGCTTCAGGGTTGTAGATAATGCTCTATCAAAGAGCGCCAGCGTACGTGCTCGAAAGCGTTAGTCAACTAGCTACTTGTCCTTGGTTTTATCTAGTGTGCCCCTTCATTCAATCTCTAACTCAATGTCTACCCACATACCTTTCCTTTCTGAATCAGAGCTTTGCTTACACATCTAATTCTACATTTGACCCATTTGACAGATATTTTCTAAGGCTGAAATCACACAGTTCTTATCCCGGCATCTTACTTACTATTTTTAAAACGACTACTCTTTCCTTTTCCTTTAGGGTTATGGGGTGATAATCTCCCGTTGCTATGGGGGAAGTCACTGAGAGCTCTGAGTCGGATGAGGTGGAAACTTTGCTCTTTCTCCTTGGCCGGAAGGAAAGAAACTTGCTACCTTCAGGAAGGCTGTTTCCCTCGGCTAGATAGAATGGATATCCATTTGTTGAGAATAGAAATAAGCCTCCCTCCTAGAGATGCCCCACTATCAATGAGAACCTTTAGGAAACCTAACACACATCTGCGCCGTAAAGAACTCTTGATCAGCTTGCTCAGTAGTCATAGCTTAACGGAAGGAAATCCTCGTTCACTACCTACATGCTCCACCGGGGGTACGCCCCAACCCGATCTTCCATAATGCATCAAGCTAGCCTTAGGCACCAATTCTCACACACCAATGCAAGGGAATTACGCCGATGAGTGAAACCCCCCTTTTATCAACTGAACACTTCCCCTTTCCTTGAACCAGAAACGGCAACCGGCACCTCAAGAACAGAAAGAATGGAGTTCGTGATGCCCTTAATGGACGGAAGGATGATAGGATAAGGATAAATGGCAATCAACAAGAGCAGAGGTTAACACCCTGGTATCGACTAGTTGGTTGGAAAGCGTTTTGGCAAGACCTCCCTAGTGCCTGTTCAGAAAATACGTATCGTGATATCAGTATCGGGGTGGTATTGGTTCGGGTCTCATCTCAAATAAGCTTGACCTAAGAACCGCCCATTTAATAATATATATAGACCGGGTTCATTGGACTTATCAATTTCCTTTTATTGGTGGGTTAGGGCCTCGGTTGGTTAGGGAATTACCTCCACACGAACGAGTATTTATTAGCAGCACGGGCAGAGTTTGACTCTGGTGCATTTTCACAGAAGAGCACTCACTACTTAGCGGAGTGTGTTAGCCTCATTTCCAACTACTAGTTTTACATATAAACTTCGTGAGAAAGATTGGAGTTTCGAGGCCCCATACTGACTGAAAGAATAGTACCTTGCATTTTCTAATAGATTTTATAGAATATACTCTTTTTGACTTTCATAATGGTCTTTTCTTTCTGAATCCGAGCGGAGTATTCCTTCCTTAGAGCTCTTTCCTGGGCGACCTGGCTTGCTTGTAAATATATAGTGGGTAATTTTGGCATAGTCGATCAGTTCATTACTAGATTCTCCAACTTAGGGAATACTTTCTTCTTTTCCTACTCTTACCTGCCGGGGAATTGACTTAACTTAAATGAGTGAATTTACTACAATACAAGACAAAAGAAGCAAGACCTTACAATAGCAATTCAACGTAGAAAAATAGATTTTATTTTCTCACTTAAAATTCCTTCATAAGAAACTCATCTCTATACTCCTTGCCCTACTACTCTTCTCATATATAGGTGGTTTTTTATACCTCTATTGCCATTTCTTCATATTCGAATTTATCCCCACTGTCCAGCCCTATCTCAGTTTAAACTCCAATATGCTTCCCTAGTTCCTAAGCATAGACATTACTAAAGAAAGTCATCTATCTCATAGTTCCACTTTGATACCTATCCGTTTTTCAAACCCTATAGCAGGTAGCTCAGACTAGTACCATCTTTCTTGACGTTGCATTTCCAAACTCAAAACATACGATAGTAGATCTTAGTCCGGCAGCAAAAACGACTAGCGTCGCTTCAACAACAGATATAGAAGAAGAAAGAACTCATAGAGAGATATTATAAGCTACTTTACCTCCTTACCTGCTTGCTTAGCAGGATGCGTATATACCAGACCTAAGTTACCTACTTTCCTCTCCTCTACTATGAAAAGAAAGAAAGCCTACTACTCTTGTGTTGACTACAGAAAAGAAAGAACTCATATCGTTAAGCGAGAGTGACTTTCGCTTACGGGAAGCAGCACAGGCGAAGTACTCTCGTGAATAGAAATAAAACCGCTAGTTCAAAGCAGTTCAAGCCAAAAAGAATAACCTCTTTCGGCGGGACTCAGTTCCAAGCACGGTGGACTGCGGGATGCTTACTCTCATCTCTCTTTCAGGATTGATTCCTGCTCACGATAGCTTGCTTGGCTACTTTACTATACCTCTGAATCCTTCTCTACCCAACTGACATATCTCTATTCTCCGCGGCATCACTCAGTCTCTGATTGTCTTAAGGGCAGAGCTCACTCTCCCAACTATCCGGACAGGTATCTCATTGATCTTTCATTTTCTTGATCTTCTATTAAATGATGAACTTGCTAATGCAACTTATTCTACTAAATGCTAGAAGCAAACCAACATGCTAGAGACAAAGCTAACAACTACTATTCGAGAAAAGGAAGAAATAAAGAAATAAAACAACAACAGGTCTTTGCAATACATCAGTATTCTTCTACAACAAGAAGAAGAGGCAATACATAAGTATTATTCATAAACAAGAAGAAGAGGCAATACATAAGTATTATTCATAAAGGCAATATCTCTACACACCACACCTGAAAAGAAAATACTGAACAATACAATACTTATGCTCACTACACTCTTGATCAGGAAGTACCAGCTCCTCATAAGTGAGACAACAGAACAGAAGTAGAAGCTACCGGATTCACGCCCGCTAAGAAAACCTCTTCTTCTTTAGATCCTGAAAAAACGAAAATAAGTAAGAAGGAGCAGTAGTAGGAAGACTTAAGTGACTTCGTTCATTTACGTTGAGATAGACGAGTAACTACTTTTTTCTATTTTTCAGGATCTACGGTCACCGCGGAGGGCAGCCTTCACGATGAGCGATTGCTGTTCTTCCAGCAGCGCCCTCTTCCGCATTTCAAGAATGCGGATTTGCCTCCGAACATCCTGTGTATGATTGTGTATCCAAAGTTGTGCATTGGGCATCCAAAGTTGTGGATCGACGGAATAGAGAAACAGGGGGTCCTGAAGGAAATCTAAACTTTCTTTGCAGTAATGCAAGCTTATCGTTTTCTAGAGCCTGCTGTTCCTGAGGTATTATGGCGAGTCTTGCTGCGATATCCATCGCTTTGACTCGGCACTTGTCCCGCAAAATGGAGAGTGCGCCGAAGCTTCTATTTATAGGCGAGCCTATTCTTTAGCGGAAGAATTTCTTATTAGAAGTCCTTTTTTTAATAGACTGTAACATAGATAATTTGCCCGGCACCCAGCAAGAGGATGCGCCGCAACGGCTTGATAGCTATCAAGAAATCCTGCCTGTTCAGAGTAAGAAAACGGATGCGCTTTAGCTTTCGCGCTAGAAAGAGATAATGAATGCGAGCAAGTGAGTAACGTAGATTCTACACGTTATACGTTACTCATTTGTGTAGAACATAAGAGAGCCCTCCATTAGTGCAAAAAAGAATGAATCCCTTGATAAGGCCCCCGGGTATCGACACGCGGCTTAATCCCGATCACATCCTGAGGCAATAATAGAGCGAATAATGAAAAGAGTACTCCACCACGAGCAGCGAAAGCACGCTCAGCCAATCCTCACTCGACGGCTCCGTCCTTGCTTAAGGAAAAAGCCGAACCACTCGCAGATGGATCTTTTTTTTTCTACCTTTACTGCTCACTCTGTCAGTCCACTAACACCAAACATATTCACGTCATGAAAGAATAGATTCCAGATAAAAAGTATACTAGCACATATTCACGTCATTAAAGATTAGATTCCAGATTTTGGGTATAAAGTATACTCTCACAGATTCATCCTTGAGTGCGTGAAGATAGGGCAAGGTAATGCGGAGAATGCCACGACTCTTATATGTTTCAAATCGGGATGGCATGTGTCATTTCTTATAAGGGTCAGGGGCGTAGCGAGAGAGAGAGATAGCTAACCTAGCCATTGGCGGAGAGAGGGAGGCAACTGAAGCTTTTAGAGTCGGGTTTAGGTCTTCTTTTTGCTTGCCAGAATCCATCAACAGGGGCTCCACAGGGAGGTATTTATTCCATAAAGTTATCAAGTTATAGTGGAATTACCAACCGGACTGGCTTTCTCCAAGAGAGGGTTTTGTCTTTTCCGCTTCCTCGCGCAAAGAAAAAAAAAAGAATCTCTTCTACGGCTACGGCTCCACCCACGAATCTAGGTACTGAGAGACCTCACAGCTAACCTCATTCCTCGCTTCATAAGCACATTGTTTAATTACCCTTGATTGTGTCCTCTGGCATCCAGATCAACGAAAATGCTCATCTTGTGGCTCTATTCTCCTGTTCTCCGTTTGAATACTACCGGGTAAGGTGGCTCGGTGAGAACATAACTAGCCCTCCCGTCAGCAAAGTGAAACCCCCTCCTCTAGGCTTGTTACAGTGGTGGGTGATGCACGTCGAGACCCAATGAATTGGACTTGATCATCACCATCTGCGCCCGCATCTTTGCTTGCACCGTCCGACTGTGATTTCTCTGGAGTGTCAAAGATGAGATTAAAGCTTGGCATTTAAGACTGTTATGCATGGAACTTTGTGGCTGCCTTTTTATTTTAGTATTACGCGGTGCCTTCTTTCCAAGGTATGGCGTATCTTCGCTATTAGGGATTGCAGTCTTATCAGAGGGGTTCTCGGCGTGCCATGCGTGTTATCAGTTTCTGACTGGGGTGCCACTGGTGGGGTTAGGATTCGGGGAGATCTTAGAGGTGGTGAAACTGCTCAGAGAAACCCTGGTTCATACCTTTAGTGGGTTCAGACTGGAATTTACGTCCAGGGACGGGGGAGGAGCGCCACTAAGCAGACTCCTGCTCCAAGTGCTGGGTCTACTTGTTGCTTTGAACGAAGAAAAGGGGCAATTGAACATTGGAATTCCCCTTCGACGTTGGGGAAACCGGCTCACAGTAGCTCTGGGTCGGTTACAGAAAGAAGGGCTGGAATTCAATCTGACCAACGGCGCTTCGATTACTAAGGGTAAGGGAGCGCATCAGGCTCTACTTATTCTACGCCTTACAGGCTGACCCGAAAGAGGATAAGATAAATTTTTGGTTCTTCCAACATCTGGTAAGGAGAAGAGCTTTGGGTTTCCTAAGGGGAGCCCCACCAAGCGGGTTGAAAAGCCTCCACTCGAGTTTAATTAAAACCCTAGTCAAAGAGATACCCGAACTTATGGGGGAAGTGAGGCAGAAGCAGGAATCTTGTCCTTTCTTTAGCTCGCTGGTGTGAGCTGAGCTTGGCTATCCGAGCCGAGGAAAGATGTCAACCAATGGACAACGTACGTAGTAAAGATCGTGTATTTACAACGGAATAGTATACAAAGGAATTCTTCGAACACATATAGGTTACCAGGATACCTAACAAACTTCTCAAAAACCCAAACAGGAAGAACCATTACCCTTACTAGTACCAAGGCTAGAGATCCGGATTTGAACCAAGGAATGGAATCAAATGCAACAAGAAAAAGGTATGAATGAACCGTTAGAAACAAGCTAAGATATCTGGATTGCCAATCAAAGGAAGTAAGAAACTATTCTCTTCTCTTTTCTTTTCAGGTTCTAGTATACGCCTACATAAAGAGAAACCTTAACCTTGCTTGCTTGTCTTGTAACTGGAAACCATAGACCCGGAAACCGTATCAAACCATATCAAATAACAGGAAGAAGCAGGAATGGAAACATAAACCGTCAGAACCACGGAAAGAGATCCTGATTCCCAATCTTCGGCTGTAAGAAACAGAAGGATGATTCAGTATACTAGACTAGCACATCTCGATACCCCTTTCCTTTAGCCAAGAAAAATAGACACGATGTCGTTTTATTTTTTCGCATTGGAAAAGACTATCCATAACCTATGTCCCTAACCGGATTCTGTGTCAGAAAGCGTGAATCTTTATTGCATTCCATGCTCTGCCTTCGCCCGAGCGGTCTCCAGGGAAGGAAGCCAATAATGGGTGTGTCAGGGTGGAATAAAGAAATAGGAAAGAAAAGCCTATCAGTAAAGAGAGAACCCTTACCAAGAAACGGCTTCCACCAAGGTAATGAATACTACCTCTCAAGCAAGGGAAACCTATGAAGACAGAAAAGAGAACCCTAAAGGTTAGAGCCAAGGCAAGAAAGAATGCTAAACCTAAGAACCTGTCCTTTAAAGGTTATACGAAGACAGAAAACTTACCCAGACCAGAAAACACATTCCTTAGAACCATAGGTCTATTCAACGAACTAGTCCGGAGCCGGGCATAGTAAAATACTTATTACTAGCCTCCTCTGGGCCTCGCTTACACCCTATCCGCATAAACCCACGGAACCTTTTTCATGTGTGCCTAACCAACTGGTTCACGTTTTCAAGTAGTATTTCTCGGTTATGAATCACGAGTCTCAACTCGGAGTTGCTCTTTCTTTTACCCGGATATTGCAATGGACGAAGTAGACAGTCAGGTATTTGGATGCTACCGTTCGAGATTGTGAAGTCGTCTGGTCCACTTAGCTTCTGCACGATCTAGAGTTTCCAATACTACTTACTTTTACTTTTACTTTACTAGAAACGAGAGAGCAATACGAACGAAGACCAATCCATAGGCCCTACTGCGCATTCTCCTAGCTAGAAAACTGTTCTATCGAGACTGCCCACCTCATATTTGCGAGCGAGGGATGAAGCAGTAGTACGGACTAGAGGCGACCGTTACAGCCACCTTCACTGCAACTTCTAATCAATATAGATCGTAATGAAAAGCAAGGGTATGTGTTTGATTCGCCCCATGGTGGCAGCTTTCCATGAATTGACGTAGAAGCAACCATCCGAGTACGGGAAACCCTGAGTTTACTTTACTTTACGATACTTTACGAAACGAAGGAAAATAGCAATGGAATGGAATAATGCTATCCGTACGCTATTGATATTCCTAGCGCTATCCCTTTTCTTTGCAAAGAAGCCCCTTCCCTTAATAAATTGAAAACATCATAAGGCTTTACTCAAAAAAGTCAGATTTGGCTCGGGTGCATCAAAACTTGCAACCCTCAGAGTATCCTGATATTGATGAGGTGGCCTTTTCCTTTGCCCTTTTTCTTTCGCCCTTTAACCCGGAAGAAGAACGAAGAGGATCTTGTCCAAAAGATGATGTCGGATATTTTATTTAAGTGATGCCAAAAAGCGCTAGCTTCTAGTCTAAGTCTGAAAAAAAAGGAAGGGAGAATGAAAATTAGATGGAATCATCGCTTTCATAAAAAGTAAATCCAAAGAAATAATATTGAAATTATCCTTTGCCTTCCTTGCCGGGATCAATCAGCAGGCTAATGCAATCAGAGGTGGGTGGGAGTGAAGTAGGTTTCGCGAGCATACACCCATATACTAAATATGTGGTGAGCATCCAATTCGTTGAGAATCGAGATGGTAGGTAGGGCATTGTGCTCAGTGAGTGAGGCATGCTCTTGCCTTCTTTTAGTGCTTCTTTAGTTACCCTACGCACACCATTGAGTTCACGTGATCTTTGTGCGTGCCCAAAAAGTTCTAACTAAAGAACTTTAAACCGAAAGCAGACCGAATAAGTAGTTGTTGAAGTAGCTCTTTTGTCAAGTAGTAGCTCTTTGACCCAAGCCTCCTAATATAATAGCTTTTCGCTTTATCTTTAAAGAGGAGAGGTTAGAGGAGGGGAATCAAAAGAATGGAGTCAGATCCACCTTCATACATAAGTAGAAGTGCTAGTCTAGGCATGTTCCTTTCAAAGAGGATCGATCAGTGTAAGTCCCTATAATCTTTATTTTTATAGGCTAGCTTCAATACGTCTGGGCCAAGGGCTTTCAAATCCAATATCCCTTCCTCGCTCCGCCCCTCATCCACAAAGCTTACGAAAAGAAGGAATTCCAGATAAGGGAGCCACTTCGTGTGTATACGTGGAACTACCAAGTCTGAATTGGGCAAATAGACGACATCAAAAGTCTAAAAAGAATCTCAGAGGAGGACCGAAGAGAGTAAGTGATCTTTTTCCCTAAGCTATAAAACAGGAGTAGTCAATCCACTTGGGATACTTTCCCGCTGTGCGCCTCTTCTTTCTTCCATTGTTTCATTTTATCCCGCTCACTGCCCTATGGACCGCATTCATCGATATTGGAATGAATTCATAAAAAATGATAACTAGGGCGTAGCGTAGCATAAAAGAGAATGAATAGTAGCCTACTTAAAGCAAGCTTTCATAGGCCATGTTACTCTTTACTCGGCTGTTCGTTCAAGAAAATCAAATCAAGTACAAGTAGTAGTGCCAACAGTCTCATGCAAATAAATCGTTCATCCTTGGAGGGTGTTTTTACTTGTAAAGAAAGTTTTTATCAAATCAAAGGTGCGATTCTCTCCTCTTACAATAGCCTGTGAGAATGCCAGTGCCCAACTATTCTGTCTCGATCTTAAGCTTAAGTAAGAATGATAAGTCTTCGAGGCAATAAAAGCATAAATCGCCATCACCAGTCATTAAGTAAGGGTCGATGAAATTGGGGGGCTTTCGTTGAAGATCTCAGTTCTTTCGCGCATATGGAGTCAGTCCATCCCGAGCATCACAAGCTTCCTGAACCTTTTCCTTCACACAGTGATGAGGTAGTCGAATTCCTATATGTCGATAACTTGTGTAAAAGCTCTTGTAGAAGTAAGAGTCCCTCTGAGATCTTTCGTTAGCCCGAACGAACACTCTTCCTCTGAGATAGAATCAAATAAGTGACAAATGAATGGTAACACATGGTACCTATCCGTGGTCGGGAAATGCTTTGTGCCCTGTGTCCTTGCTTTGCTCTACCGAAGGATGACGCAAGGTTTTTCTAACAACAGTGTTCGGTTACCATATCTTTGAATGACAAAATGCCCGGTCCTCCAATCGTTAGAAAGAACCTTCCTTCTTATATTATATCTACTAGAAGATCTATGCGCCGGTATTTAGTAGTTCAATGAAATAGAAGGTCTCGATAAGTTCGAAAGTCGATAGAAAATCCGTCTTTAGTCTATAGATAATCCATCTGTCATCAGAAAGGATTTGATGGCTTACTTCTTGAGTATGACACTCTTCTCAATCCTCTCCTGGCACAACTACCTTCGAGTCCGTGCCTTTCTATTAGCAGGATTGGATTATGCGACCGCACCCTTTGCTCTCAAGCCTTTCAGGTTCAGTTTCAGTCTAGAGGCTAGGAGTGAGGCTCTTTTCCTACAGTTTCCGGGAATAACTACCTTTCCGATCCGATATTATAAGTGTAGGATTGGCAAAGTATTCGGTGCACTAGATCCTAAGGCCGCAGGCTTAACTCAACGATTTCCGCTCTTAAGGGAGAGAAGCATATAGGAAGGCCTGGCCAGAAAGTTCCGGGAGTATAGGTCAAGCAGGGAGAGACCGATGAGTCAAAAGAGTACCCAGGCTATGATTCTCAAACTCTTACTACTAACACTAGGGTTGGGTTGTCAAGTACTCGGCTTCCTTTACCTGTCTATCCCTACCTTTCCTTTCGAACAACGGAACAGCGTCACACCTTACGGAAATGGATTTCGCTTCTTCTTTTCCTTGTGCAAGCGGGCAAGGCCCAAAATCCATTCTATGCAAAAGCAGCTACCCCCTGGGAACACCTTTAGACAGACAGAAACCGAAGCACTATGATTGTCATGAGAAGGTGGTGTGCTTTTACCTATTGAAAAGAAGAAAGTGTTCTTGAGTCGAAGAAGCAGGTTCAATCTCACTCGGATTGCCACCAAAACCTGTATAAACAGCTTCAACGAGAACAGCGAGCGCCTCCTGCTCAACATAAAGTGGCCTACGAAGACAAGTGTGAGGAAATGCTTACACTGAAGCTTCCACTCCCATATGGGCAAGAAGAGCTCCTTCTCTTTTTGCCAAAGCAAAGAAGAGCCATTGTCTCCCGTACTCGTTGATTGGAAATCAAAGAAAAGAAGAATGTTCAACTGAAAACAGAAGCAAACCAAACAGGAGTAAGTGGAAGAGTTTGAAGTTCTTTCTTTTTATAATAGATCTATGCTGTAGTTCCGTAGCAGTGAATATCCTCCGCAAAGGAAATATTCGTATTCGTATTTTAGTAGAGGAGGTTCCGCCTTGCCTCAACCTTAGCGTATCTCGGCTATGTCCCAATCGTGAAAACTCTCGATTTGAATGCACTTTTACAAGCAACAAGAGTGCAATTGGCAACTGCCTCATATCGTTCATCTAATGATGTGGTATACAACTATAAAAAAAATAAAATCTTTACATTGATCATATCCATGGCATGGGTCGTATCAGAACGAACAAGGAAAAGATTCATTAGCAAAAGCACCCGAAGCTTTGAAGCAGATGGATCAACATAACCACAATTGACCCTGTTTTCCACCTACTAGCAGCAGGAGTATTCATTTTGTTCTGGAACACTTCCCAAATCGATATACGAAGAAGGGCAATCTCAGTATTTAAGTAAGAGATTTTTTATACGTATGCTAATCCATGCATCTGGAATGATACTTGCATAGGAAAGAAAGGAGTGTGTTTAGCGAGTAATAGGAGAAAGGAGTGTGTATGGCTAGGTAATAGAGAACAATAAAGGAATCAACACCTGCGTATCGTTCCATTCACTAGTACTGTACAACTACTACTAGCTTGTAACACTCACTAGCAAAAGTCATTCTATTCATCGATACAGACTACTAGGGCTGAATACATACGTTACTCTCATAGTTTCACAAGGTTTAGAGAACTACTAGTTCTGTTTCATTCTACTAGTCGTTCCAATAGCACGG
>Ga0207705_10000173_pt1:0-47500 | contig 68584 bp, 39 predicted proteins | sample KBSC13metaG_FD_184314 | JGI IMG/M metagenome (GOLD analysis project Ga0207705, IMG submission 184314) | Corn rhizosphere microbial communities from Kellogg Biological Station, Michigan, USA - KBS C1-3 metaG (SPAdes) (version 2) | ecosystem: Host-associated > Plants > Roots > Rhizosphere... | reverse complement strand
CGTAGTCCGTGTCGAGTTGTCCAATCCTTTATCAATAGGTACAACGGCAATCAGCGTCCTTCAATTCATGCTAGTCGTTGAGAACTCAGCATGTCGTCGTATTCTGGCGAACTCCGAACCGTTGTTCCGAGTCAAGTAGCAAAGCTAAGGGTAGGACGAATTATCAAAAATGGAGCATTGCCCTGCTTTCGTGTCGAGAAGCAGAGTAGCAGATGACTTTCCCGAGGTCACAGACGTAACTCAAAAAAACTCATTCCTTTTGAATTAATTTCGAATAGTTCTTATCTTTGAACCACTAACATCCAAGTATCAACGATGCGCGAGACCTTACAAACAATCTGGTAAGCTTGAGTGGACCGACTGAGATCTAAAATACTATGGTTATGGTTATGGTTATGGTTATGGTATGGTTAGGAACAGCTTGACTTATCTCAACAAGTGCAATTTCTTTCAGGCTTATTCACTGAAATATTAGAAACCCTTTTTTCTTTCTTAATGACTTCGCTCTTCACTTACTTCATATCCAACTATTGATAGCCGGCCTAGTTTCAAAGGATACCCAGGGCGCTAAGCATGAATAGGAGACAGTGAAAAACAGCAATCAGTATAAGAACGAAAACAAATAGTAGAAAGGAGTTAACTTGGGTATAGGTTTCTAGCTTGGGTGGGAGGACTCACTCACTAGGGAGGTAGCCGCAAAAATAGGAAACATAGGGAGTAGCAGCAATTTATAATAGGAAAGTAGGTGTAAGCAGCTACCCGATAGAAGTCTAACGAAAGTAGGAAAGAGTTTATTGAGTGACTTGAGGATAACGAAACCACTATCTATATAGATAGGATTTCCTATGCATAAGATTTCTGAGTAGTACTTGAAGCTTAGCACTAGCATTGGCATTTAGTAGTAGTTCTGGCAATGAGTGACTACCTCTATATACCTTGCTCAGGGAAAGGAATAGGCATATTTCTAAAAAGGATAAGCTGGCAAGCACAGGTTTCTAAACAGGAGTTAGGTATGGGTTGTGTGATTTGAACGACCAAGTAACGGATACAAGACATAGGCCCACTATAAAAAGGAGTTCATTTTTGCGTAACGGTGCAGTACCGGTATATCCATATGGTTTAGGTCAAGTAGTTGGATAAGCTGGATAGGTCAACAAGTGAGTACGTTGAGGGAGCCGAGCCGTAGTTGATTTGTTTTTTCGTTTTCACGGGCAGAGACAGGTATAGTTGTTTTTACAAGGGCTATTGTTTAGCCAATAGAGACATATTGAATAGGTCAATGCTAGGAATATGCAGTCACAGATAAGATAAGTAAAGAATAAGTGAGTATGTACGAGTCAACTCATAGGTTTAGTAGGGCTACTAGAAAGAGGAGCTTGGGACAGAGCTAGCAAGATATGAACCACGAGCAGAGGTTGTCCCTTGAAAGAAGCACCGACCGAACAGGTATCGAGATATGCATCTGGATAGGTTGTTTTAGCTAGCTAGGCATTTGCTTGTGATTAATACTTCTTTTCTTAAGGTTAAGGTAGTTAGCTAAGCAAGTATGTATTCACGGAGAAGCAATGGTATAGGTTGAGGTTTAGAAAGCTAAGTAAAGTATTTCAAGTATGCATGCGTGATAAGTCAAGCAAAACCCGGACGGAAGAGATGGATTTTTTTATTTGTTAGAGGAAGGTGTAATATGTGTATGTAATAGGACTAGAAAGAGGCATGTATGGTATAAGTAAGGAATAGGCTTTCACAGAAAGGCATGGAATAGCTTAGAGGGATAGTATAGTATTTAACAAAGAAGCACGTACCGCATCTGGTTAGGTCAACAAGTTGTTGGTTGGCATTCAAGGTATGTGTAACGTTGAGAAACAGGTGCTAGGTATGAACGAGTAAGCTACTAAAAATAGGCGAGATATGGTTTCAATAGCCTAAGAGTTCATGGAAAGGGATTCACAGATAGGCGTGGGCATGGGAAAGTAAAGTTATGTATGCAAGAGACAGGTATGCACGGAATAGGGATAAGCGAGCACCGGGAGAGATATGCCAGTAATAGGACTAGGTTTAGAGAAATAGGCATATGTGAATAGGGCTACTAGATCATTAAAGTATAGGTTTTGGGTAAGCTCGCTCATATCGAAAGAAGAAATCGAAGGAAATGAAGCATAAGCTGACTAGGTCAAATCCTAGGCTGTTTCGATAGACAAAAGAAAATAGAAAAAAGTAGTGAGTGAGAAAGAAATAAGTAAAAAAATAAAAGACGACCCAGACGAAACAATTAGTGAAATCGTTCTATTTCCTCCATATCCTCAAACATATGCCTATCCCCGCACATGTTCTTACTCGCATATTGGACTTACGAAAGGTAAGCCTTATTCCCAGCTATTTAACTCAAAAAAAAACTCTTAACGCCCATATGTTCATTCTTTCTTTGCTTCTCATGTTTCCATGCTCCTTTCTGGTGGCAGGAGGCAAAGAAGAGACATAATGGAGATAATGATGGTTCAAATCCAACCATTCCTTGGGCGTGGTTCGAGCGAGAATTCAATGATCAGTATTTAGATGTTATGTCTCGGGAAGCGCTTCGACAGCAATTCGTTAGCCTAAAACAAGGGAGTGGTACTGTTCAGGACTACAATATGAAATGCGACAACTTGATGAGGTATGCTCCCGACATTGTGGCAGATGACTTCCGCTTGCGACGGCAATATCTGGAAGGTCCCAGATTTACACAAATAATCGACCTTCCTGGTACAGTGAGACTAGTGGATCTGATGGCACATGCGCTACGAGTGGAGTCATATGAGCGGGTCAGCAAAGCTTTGTTCTCAATGTAAAGCCACGAGGGATCATCAATCAAGGCCAACAATGAATTCCCCGCCATCAGCAAATCCAGCTAAGCAAAATTCTGGCGTTGTGAATTACGAGAAGGTTTGGTGTCGATATTGTCAAGGGAGACATCATGAGTCAACTTGCTACAGGAAGAATGGCACTTGTTACAATTGTGGTGGGCTCGGTCATTTCGCTAGGGAGTGTCCCAAGCCAAATTCAAAACTCATGCTTGGTGTACAGACCGAACCAAACCGATGACACAGGGAGTAGTGGCGAGAGGTGGCGGTACACAACAGCCGAGAGGTCGTGGAGGTCCCATCTCTCAGCGGGACGTGAGATTTGGAGGCAGAGGAGGCGCGCGAGTCACAGTTCAGGCACATCACAGCGAGGCTGGGGGACCAATCGACAGACTAGATCAGACAGATGACACTACCGTGGCCACAGAACTGATAGCAGGTATCTTCAATATTTCTGGGTGCTTTGCTTACGTACTGATTGATACTGGATGCAGTCACTCAGTATCATCTAAAGCTTGGGTCAAAAGATGTGGGCTGGCGACAATAGAGAGTGGAAAAACAATGTTGATCGGAACCTTTGAATTCTTCATTCAGGAATTGAGGTGTTCATACCTTAAGATACAGATTGCAGGACGAGAGCTAAGAGTAGACCCAATAGTTGCAAAAGCAGGACGATATGATGCTGGGCTTGGAATGGTTGACTATGCATCATGCCACGATTGATTGTCCACGCAGGAAGGTGACATTCCAGAAACCGGGGACTAAGCCATTTTCATTGCAATTCAGACAAGTTGGTGATCGAATCACGACAATCTCAGCTTTACAGGCACAGCATCTAATCGAGTCAGGTTGTACCGCCTACCTTGTATCAGCCATGCAGACGAAATCGGAGGTCAAGAACCTATCATCTATTCCAGTGGTGTCAGAATTTACCGACGTCTTCCATGAGACTCTACCAGGATTACCGCCTGAACGAGAGGTTGATTTATGCATCGAAACCAAACAAGCAACGGATGGAGCAACTAGCGCGAAAGCCGTTGCGCGTTTTGGTTTGCTTTATCCGCCATGCCATTGCCATTGCCATAGTAGAAAGAATAAGCTGCTTCTTGTTTAGGGCGGGCTATCTTGACTCTTGAGCCTGAGAGGGAGAAGGCTTCCCGCGTGGGCGGATTAGCAATCCCTAGTCTTCCATAACGCGTATTGGACTTATGTTTCCTCCTCCTCGAAGATGATGGATCTATCTGGTCACCGAAGCTAAATGGACCCGAGCTGTTGATGACCGAATAGAAAGGTTTTTTTTCAATGGCAAGTCCTAGATGATGTAGGCTTTGCTTATCCTGGCCAACCACAAAGTACGCATCTCATGTGCAAAGAGACGATCTTCCGTCATAGACTATAATAAATAGTAAATGGACCGATCACCAGTTTATTGGCTCGTTCATTCAGGTAAGGAGGCTGTGACTTACAAGATGTCAAAGGGAAACCATTGTGGAAGTTCTTCGGTAAAGGGCTTTAAGCGAGTAGGGGTAGCTGATACTACGGCAGGGATTCGCGAAGAGCAACGCCTTACGATGTTCATGACCAATTGGTCAGCATCTAGCAAGAAAATGGATGCGTGTTAGCGCCGTGGCGCTTTCTAACCCTTTTATGCCTTTGATACCACCCTCGGTAACGCACTAATAGACCCCGCTGTTGACTCACGTTGGATTCAATCGATTGCTTTCCGCATTTCTAGCCACGTTTCAGCCCTATCCTTCTGTTCTTTATGCAGTAGTTGGTTGTTTATGGCCAGCCAGCCGAGCCGGATAAGATCAAGCAATAGCCGGCATTCAATTCTTCTTTACATCTGCAGCTCCAAGAAAAGAATCAGAAATTGAACCTTTCCACCAAGAGCCAGCCTATAGTGAAATTGGTAAGTTGAGGGCGCTAAGCCTTTTGTTTAAGATGAGTAAGGGCTCCTTTTTTTCAGGGAATAAGAATAATCCGAAAGTCGCTAGATTAGGAAAGCATAGGATCGAAGTCTTGAACGGACTCATTCACTGCCTCAGAATATGCCCACGCTGCGCGCCCTTGACATTTTGCATCACTGTACATCTTTTCTCCATTAGCCCCACACGAACCAGATTTGCTTTTTGAAGCACTAGAAAAGCCAAGCAAAACTCCAAAGTGCCCGGGCCTGCGAAAGCTGAATGAGGGTAGCCTCTCAATTCCTTGATATTAGTAGGAAACGGCATCCCCAGTATGTCTTTTGTTTTGGCGGGATACACCCTTTCTTTCGTACTCAGAATCCGAGGTTATAATATGCTCGACTGATCCTATTTCACTGTCACCACCTTTGCTTCTTCGGTTGATGAGTCTCAGGTGACTCTATTAGATTCTTGGGTCGGGGAGTTTTCAGTTTCTCTAGTGGGAGAAATGGTGTTTGACAGGAGGGCCAACAGTGTTAAGAAAAAAAAGGAGATTCTGGCGGATACATAAAAACCAAATGCTTAATGTAGGGGATTTTCATACTGTCAGATCAAGAAGGGTTAGGGGAACCATTCAATGCCAGAGTAAGCTGGGATTAATACAGCTTAATTGAAGACTTCTTTCTCTTTTTACCGAAGATCATTCTTCCCGAATAGAGTACGCGTAAGGATCTTCACTTTTTTATTAGTAAGGAGTAGCGAAAAGAGACTTTCTATTTCTCAGAAGCCTGCCGCAGCTTTTTTTCTCACGAAAGACCCTTTGACTTGATAGCCAGAACGCCGATGAAAGAGAACGTAAGTAAGTCTCCTAAAAATAAGTAGTAGCCCTATCCGATTCATTCTCCTATGCCTACAGATCGATTTTGAGCCGATGATCAGAGTGTTTGTTTGGAAGGAGGTAGTCCCATCCCATCCCATGTAAGTGGATGTAGGCAGATAGCCTTCCCTTGTTGAAGAGGCTAGTCTTTGTTTCGGATTCCCATGTTGACGAAGAAAGTGCCCGAGCTATCACATTTCTTATTCGAGGGATTTTTATGTTTACGATTTGCGTGTTTGGGTGAACCTTGACCAGCCTCGGTATCTAGTGAGCCAATGAAATTTTCTTCCAGAGAGGAGCCTTACCTAAAGAAGAAACTATGCCCCTGGTTTGAAGCGAAGCGAGAAAAGACAGCCTTTACCATCTTGACGATAACGAGTCACTAGTCTACAACGTAAGCAGATTCCTGAACTGACCCAGCTCTACTTATGCAAGCAAGTCCGGCACAGACAATTCACTTATATCTTGAGTAGCTAGCTATATAGGATCTAGAGAGCTATCTTCTTTGTTGAATGCTCTTTGAGAGTAGTAGAGCCAAGAGGAATAGTACGTTGACCAGTGCTACAAGTTTGGAGTTGAAGCCCGAGCGTTAGCGAGTTTATTTTTCACATGAGATGTAGGCAAGCACTGAGGTAGCCGATTCCACTCCGAACTCCGCGCCTTTCCATACACTCTTACTCCAAACCATTTGAGAAAAGCATACTGCGTCTTATTGCCAGATTAACGTCCGGGCCAAGCACGCACCGATTGCACTCTGACCTTATCTTATCTTGTCAGGCGTAGACGAGACAAGCAATGAAACGAAGAATTTACTAGTGAAGCCGCGGAGACAAACCCAGGAAGAGATCTGATCGAGAACGCTGCGCGCCTTTTCCACTTACGACAATATACGAAACACTTCATGATATCGCAAAACACAACCACAATCTAGATCCGTCAAAATGTGAGTTGGTAGCCCGCCCGTGCAACTTAGAAATGTGGTATAAGAACAATCGGGCAACATCGGGAGCAGTAAATGGGTTTACCGAGTATAAAGAAGAGCTGATGTTAGAACGCTTCAAAGCCCGGCTAGTAGCCAAAGGTGCGGAGCAAAGAGGAAGGAGTAGATTTCACAGACACTTTCCGCCCTGTTGTTCGACCCACATCAGTACGTGTTGTACTTACCATTGCCTTATCTTTTGGTTGGCCATTACATCAATTGGATGTCAATAATGCTTTTCTGCATGGTGACTTGGAAGAGCCGGTTTACATGCTTCAACCACCGGGTTTGACTGATCCAACCTATCCACAGCATGTTTGTAAACTTAGAAATAGGGCTCCCCGTGCCTGAAAAATTCCAAACTTGCTTGCAATCACTAGGCTTTCATTCTTCTCAATGCTTCGCCCTTCCTTATTCCTCTTCGTCTTGGTATGATACTTTCCTAAAAGCAAGGATGGGTTTCTTTTGCAAATGATCTGATCTAACAATTGAATGAAAGCACATGGTTTGCGGGGCAAGGGATGCTGTAGTTTTTTCTGAATGTGATAGCTAAGAACTGTTATTATTCGCTCCACTCTTGCCATCACGCTCTGTCTTGAGCATCTCCCACATCTAACTGCAAGCCTTGCTTTCCATTGGCTGATTCTCTGTTCCAGGTACAAGTCAAGTGGTCCGGGGATGGATTCCTGGTGAAGAGCACTTTTGGATTATCTAGTTGTTGCTTTGACTACCCCAATACCCAGGATTAAAGAAATACGATTCCTAGCGCTAGAAAAATGCATATATAGGGTCCAGAATTCATGCAATGGAATGAAATAAGGGTTTAAGCCGGGGATTAAAGAAAAGGAATTAGGGGGAATGTGGAGAAATCATAAAAGCTAAAATCAAGTCGGTGGCGCGATAAGATAGTTCTTCAAATGTTTGCGAAGCGCAAGACCGTGTATCTGCTTATCCACCCGCGGATTGTAGGTTAGTAATGCAGATCTTTACCCCTTATGGACCAAATCCCGGGCACTGTAAACACTTGCATTTCGCCACCGGGTGATAAAATCTGCAGGATCCACCTTTGTTTGATATCAACTGGACCTTATGCGAGAGAAAGTGATGCCATCAGAATCTTAAGGTATTAATATGTAATTGGATAAACTGAGCTTTCACCTAGAAACTTCTATTTCTGTGTAAGAAAGAAAGACTAAAAGCGAGTTCTACTAAACTCCAGATTGACTGGTTGTCTTACGCAGTGCTAGCAGGGGTTCGAATCTTCTTGATGCGGATTATCCAAGCTTAGAGTATGAAAATAGGAGCTCTTCTTAATCCCGGGCCAGCTTTGCTTTCCTCTAGAAGAGACAGGCTTACTGAAACTAGCACTAGCAGCGCGTCTTGTCGTCAGTCAAATCCAATTCAATAAAGAACAAGAAAATGTAGGTGAACAAAGAAAGAAGGCAACTGCACTGCTCTAAGCCGTATGTCATGTGCAGGTACAGCCCGGTTGAGTCTGCATTATTTAAGAGCTTCTAATGTCCGTATGCTGTCGCGGTTTGGTCAAGTCTAAATGCTCATTATGGTGGCTCATGCGACCTACAATTTAAATAGAGCTAATTTGGCTGCCAAGAGGCACCTGCCAAGAAGACTCAAGCTGTTGATTTCTGCTTTCATAGGGGTCTTTTGGGGGTTGTTTAAGCATAGGGATGGGCGAGTGTGGGCTACAATGCCACCGGACTTGCTGTGGGTAGCTCAAGAGGTCTGCCTATGGTTCAATTGACAGGTGGTTGTAGTTTATTTTGAAGTTTTTGATGTTTCATGTACATGATGATAGAGATCTGTCAATTTGGGATTTTTACACCCACTAGTTTTATAAAACTTAGATGCGAGGAGGTTTCTTTTAGAACACTCTTCAATGAGTCCTCTGCGAGCCTTATGAGTTCAGATCCTCTACTGTGCAGAAGCTCACTCTTAGCGATTCATCTTATCTCATGAACGAAAGGAGACTGCTCCGGTGTGCGGGTGAAGGGGACGAGACCTTGTGCCTTCCTAGTATCGAAGCAGGAGCTCCTTGTTAGAGTAGAGAAAAGTTGGTCGAATTGGAAATGAAATATTTAGAGCTTTTCATTATCTAAATTTACCAACTAGAAAATACTTGACTATTTTACTTAACTTATTCATAAGTTGGCGCTGTGTTTACTCAGGAAAATCCAACTAAAACACAACAACAAGAGAAAGATTCTACTATGATATGACCTTCTGTAATAATGAACTAGTTTTGCTGATGCAAGCCATCGATTCAGTCTATAACGATGATTGGAGGGTGAGAGGTGCTACGTCTTTCATCAAAGATCGTTTGAAAGAGATAATATACACTACTGGGGAGTACCATTTTTATCCGATTGATCTATATCATTTAGATAAATATTATTTAAAGAAAGAGAATTTCCTCTATCAGTTAGTTACTATGGAAATGGAAATGGAAGAAGATAGAGGGGTCTTAACCACAGAATGTGTGAACGGTGATGATTTACATGTCTATAAGTGTAGATTTGCATCTGATGCACTTCTACGCGTTAGCAAAAGTGTTATTAAACACCGTCTTAGTCTTAGTAGATGGATATGGATATTACACACCCCCGCAACTCACTAAGTTGAGGGATCTCAAGGAAGGCCACTATAAAGGCTTAGGTGAACAGAATAACGTTAAAGCACTTGTAAAGATACAATACAGTTGAGTGATAGTTTCTATCATACAAATCAAACTGATATATTAGCATATATTGATGGTATTATCCCCGATGGTCTTATAAAAGATCTAACCGGACAGGTTGTTAGTCTACCAATCTATTCTATTCAGAATCATAATATGATAAATTACCCATGGGTCTCTCCCGTAGGAGAACTAACTAAAGTTCTATTTCATCTTTACTATACTATACTATACTATACTATACTATACTATATTGAAAATTGAAATTGAATTGATACAGTGTTTGATAAATGGTATCCAGGAGTACAATATAGCCGTTGGTATAACGAAGTATTTATAGCCTTCAAGTACGATGATTTTGTATGTAACCTAGAAGGTCTTCAAAGTCTATTATCTACAAACCAACTAGAAGGATCTGTTGAATATATCGATTATATAAATAATTCGTATTTTATCACTCATAACGATGAAAAGTTTGTTTACCTGTATGATGGCCATGTTGAGGTAAGGACCCTCCATGGAGGCCGATCATTCTGGGAAAAAAAGGTAACACATAACAAAACATCTTGAAAGGGGTTAAGCAGGGAGATCTCGACTAAGATCGTAAAGGAGAGAGAGACTAGAGCCGCTTACTCACCCTAAGGCGGCAAGGGACAACAGAATCGAGGAGAGAGTCGAGTAATCGCAGAGTCGAACCACGATGAAGTTGTGCCCGCAGTGTTAGTTTGTAACGTATAACTTATCGAATGTTTCCGTGGAAGCGGAAACAAGTACTAGTTAGACGCAGGGAAACGAGCAGAGACCGTAAGTCGCCGTTAGACGAGTGAAGGCGACCCGAAGGGGCCGGCCCGCCAGAGTAAGCAAAAAAGGCTCTAGTAGATCTCGTAGTGGAGAGAGAAGTCGAGATATCCAGATAGGATGGTCTCTTTATGTCACTAATAATGCTATCTGTTAAAGACTAGCAAATATTATGACAAAGGTTGTCTGGCTCTAGACTATAACATGGATAGAGGTGGGAATACCACATGGGAGGAAGGGGAAGTTTGCCTGGTAGATCTATCTACTCCAGCTTTCATCGTAGTTTTCAGGGGAAGGGCGGACGAAGCCACTTTGACAAACAGGAACCAGCCACAAGTAAAAAAAAAAGGTGATGGGAAATTTCCAATTAGATCGAGATTCTTCTTTATTGTTATGGATAGAGGTTCGCTTTCCCAGCTGTAACCGATGCCACAAAGGCCTTAGGTTTGAATGTTTGATTCGACTTCTTTTCCAATTGTCTTTATCTAAAGGCAGAATTCGCTTGTTTATGAGTCGTTCCTGTCCTGTAGTTCAATACACTATTATAAGGCCAGTTGCCTATACAGGATCTCCAGTTTCTAGTACAGTCAGCTTTAGTTATCGCTACACCCTCTCTAGACAAACGATTTGATTCAACCCACTCTACTACTGGTACAGTAGCACCCTGCCTTAATAATCGCATAGGCACCCGGGAACCTTACTCAGTAAAGAAGGAGACTCCCTAAACAAGACTGCTAGCTGGTATGGAGGGACTCGCTTTGCTTGCTTCCTAGTCAAATATGCCCTATCCGTCTGACTTTAATATGGAATGGTATATATATAAATATCCTTCCTGCAGAACTTAAGGTCTACACGTGAGAAATACGTATAATACTACGATAGGAGAACTACTAACTTCCGCCATCTGCATTAGTTACGTTAGCGTAGGTAGGCGGTTCTCATGCCAAAGGGGAAGATCTCGCTCAGCCAAGTGCACAACCTGAGTAAGTACACTTATCGAGGAGTGATAGGGCAGCAGAGTTTGAGGCAAAAAAAAGATTTGGGTGGCTATGGGTGATATGGGGAATCTAACAATTAATTGACAATGATTTCACCGTGGTGTGCATTGGTAGCTTCAAGACGAAGGCATTTTCCATATGTAAGCCACAACACAATTTCAGTATCTTATTCTTCTGAACCAGGAAAAGCGTTCTGGTAAGGAGGATGAAAGAAGAGTACGAAAAAGGAAGTCAAAAGTGGTAGATCCAGGACATGCCAATTTCTTTCTCATCTTTCGCATCGCCAGACAGCGCATGGTTTTCTCAAGATCGTAGTTAATTAAAGAAGAACGGAGATTGAGAAGAAGATAAAATGAACTTAAGTCCTCGTCTCAAGAAAAGAGAGGGACGAGTCGAAATTCGTTCAGGACTTGTGCACGTAAAAAGGCTTCCACGTTTGACCATAGAAGCCCTGGGTAGAGCAAAAAAAGAACATAGAAAAAGAATAGGCCTGATTTGATTCGTCTGCTCGTGGGATTGCCGATACTGCTACCCGGCTACACTGAAAGAGGGAAGCGAATAGCCTGAAGATTCTTTCCTTTGTTGTCTCACTATCAGAGCTTGCGAGAGAGACCAAAAATACTCTCTTCGGCGACTTAGACTTACTCATTTTGGCGATGTCTGGCACCCGCGCAGGAAGGGTTGAATTGTCTGAATTGAACTCTGTGAGATAATGGATCTAACGTTAGGGCTTAGTTACTCCATCTCTCTAGCCGGAACTACTTGAACCCGAGTAATTAGCTTCCTTAAGCCATGTCCATATTTATGGAGCTAAATCGGATGGTAACTAGATTCATTCCGTAGCATGGGATGGGATTCTGTAAGAGCATCTCTAAATAATAGCTACGCATCAGTTTGAGTTCGAGATTGAAAAGTCCTCTCAAGTTGACTATTTTTGGATAAATGGGTCCTGTCAAACTGTTGTGACTGGCATCAAAATACGAAATGTTAGATTACCAATACTATGTTAGCATTATCAAGACTGCAATCTATCACAATTTTGAGATGCTCTATAATTATAGATACCAAGAAAACATGATTATCTGTAAATTGGTCCAGAAGTGAGAAAATAGGTGTGAAATTCCAGGCTAGGGTTAGCAAGGAATTGTTTGGGCTGATTGAGGATATAGAGCTGATGGAGCTACCTTTGCAAGGGCGCAAATTCACTTGGAACAATGCTGTGTCAGCTGCTAAGTTAGACAGATTCCTTTTTACAATAGACTGGGATTCAATGTTGTATACCCATGCTGTGGCGACAGCCCCTTCCTAGATATGGTATGGTTCAGACCATGTTCCTTTGTTGGTGGAGTGTGAGACTGAACTGTTCAAAGGGTTTTTCAAGTTTGAAAGATCATGGTTGAAACAAGAAGACTTTATTCAGAGGAGCATGCACTGTTGTTAAAAGGAGAATTGGGGAAGCCTTTTGAGTACATTTACAACAGATGAGAAAGTGTTTTAGGGGTGGAGTGCAAATGTGAATAGAGAGATTAGGAGAACAAAGGAAGAATTGTTGACCAGTCTGGATAAGTTGGAGCTTTAGCAGGAAGAGAGGGAATTGGAGCAAGAGGAGTGGGAGTGCGTTGATTACTGATTTCACAGGGGTTCCCCTACCGTCCAGAGAGAGTTGTCGCCAGGTCCTCGAAAAAGAATCTGCCATAAAAGAGATGGAGATTGACCATCTGCACCTGCTCATTCAATTATTCTATTCCGAGAAATCAGGACTACAATCTTCAGACAGAGCTTCGATAAACTACTTGTCTCATTGGGAATACCCTCTTATGGAGAGCTAGATTCCGTAGTGGAGTTTACTTAGCTAAATTAGCAACTTATCGATCTGCTGTAGCTTTTCAAATCCACTCTAACCGAACTATGTTAATTATGGAGCCTATCCTTAGAAAATAAGATTGTCCTTGTACTTGCTCTCTCATTCCTGGGAGTCCTTCAAGGGTATCAGATCTTGAAACAGGTTTTTCTTTCGCGCTTCCCCTAGCGCAGGCAGTAGTTTGATAGCGAGTTCACCTTCCTAGTAACGTTTGCTCATTTCTTTGTTTAGCATTTCTTTCCTGAATCAGAGTTTTGAGTAGCCGGGACGGACATGAAATTAAGAAAGAGCCCGCACGATCTAGATGCACTGAAAATGGCTATAAAATATCCAGTTTTAGAAAACAACACTCTCTCTCTCTTTACGAGAATTTCAAGTGGGTTGGTTCAATTCCTAGCTTTTTTGGATTTGTATTGCCTTACGAACTTGCTAACTAAAAGAAGGTAGGTCCACAAACAAGTCTATATTGGAATAGATAGAGAGCATTTTTCCCCCTTGTAATTTCACAAAAAGTGGAGAGCCCTAGCATTGAATGAACGTAGTTACTTATCGAATTACCTGAAGTGAAGGAATGCCCAGACTTATTTACTTGTCCGAATAGATTGACTCGGTAGGCCGTAGGAAAAGATAACTCATGCCTACTTTACTTACTTGCCCAAGCCCTACCTACATATTTTACTAGTAGTTCTTTCGGAGAATTACTCTCTACCTACCTATCCTATCCTATCCTATCCTATCCTATCCTATCCTATAGTAGATTGAGTCGAGTAGTGATGAGCACTTATATATACCAGTCCGAGTATGGAATCGAACTAACTCATACATAGGAATTCCTTTCAGGTTGTCTTGCATTTACTTTTTCTTTTATTTGTCCCGAAGAGACAGGGAAAGCTTTACCAGTTGAAAACTGCGGACGGATTAGCCCTCATTAACTTAAACTTATGAGTTAAGTTTAGTAAGGAAGATCTTGGCTTTGTATTGCCGCTTTTCCTAGATATAGCTATAGCATAGTAGTGCGTTTGCGATAAGATTGAATTGAAACTCGAAGTGAGAGCATGCATTTCCAGCCATACGGAGAGAATTACCCGCCTACCTGGATGGCCTGCCTAGTAGTTCTTTTGAGAAGAAGTGCGCGCACATCTTAATTCCAACCCATTTCATGGATTTTCTCTAGCTACCTCATTTCAGTAAAGTTAAGCGGGTCGCCCTTTAAAGCCCCAGATTACCTGGTGGGGCTAGAGTCTATTGTTCAAAGCTAGCTAGTCGAAGTCTTAACTCCGTCCGTTTGGCTCAGTAAAAAAGTATGGGAGAAAATCCCGTATTTATTTTAGTTAGGCCCCCTCTTTCCCTCGATAAAAAGCAACTCAAAAGACAGTATGTAGACTCGGGGAAAACCTCTACCTAGGACTTGATTTACTTGTTTGAAAAACTTTTTATTATCGTATGGGAAAGTCACCCAACACTTTCTCTATAAGGATAGAGAAAAGAACAACAGACAACAAGACCAAATCCAACCGTTCTCCCTCTTCTTCTTTTTTCCGTCTATGTATAAGTATAAGGCTCTTTCGAAGCGGAATGTATTCTGCTAATGTGCACCACGGCACGGAGTTTAGATGAAATCCCGGTGGACCTTTGGGCTGCTTTATCTCATTCCACTGCAGAATTGGGGGTTCACAAGAACTTTGACATCTTTCCGCGAGAGCTGGCAGATCATCCACTCTTCATTGAAAAGTGCGTAAATTGCCTACCTAGTTTTAAAATTAATTAGAAAATGAGTGTCACAGCAGTAGCTTTTAAGATAGATGGTAGCCATGAATAAGGATATAAATGAGAGGAGTGAGTGTGAGGAGAACTTCCCATTTGCTGTTCTTAGACCCTGTAATAAAAACTTTGGAAGCTTCCTAGGAGCGAGTCAGCAATTTCGCTCGTTTTCCTGGTATCCAGACTTTCATAGTAGGTCTCGTAGCCAATATCCCTACCAGACAATCCAAAATGGAACCTTAGAGTGCTTTACCCGTGACCTTTCTTGTTGCTCCCTGGGCAAATAGAAACTATATCTTTTTCTATAAATAGGTCTGCCGCCCTGTTAGTGCTCTATTAAACCGGCTTTGTTTAGTCTGATCACTGATCATTTCACATCAACTCAGCGATTAGAAACTCGATGTCTTTTCGGCTGTTTTATTAGCAGCGTTAATAACCCTCCCTTCTGCTCTACGTTCAAAGACTTACTTCGTTTTTATTTGAAATAAGAATAACAGAGATGAGGGTAGCGGCTCTTACTGTGGCTGTGGCTGAATCACCGGCAGCATTAAAAAGGAAAGCAAAGACGTACGTGTATACTAAAACCCTCCAAACAATAGGTCTCCAATCCAGCGAGTAGATGAACGAGCCGACCAATAGGTAGGAAGGAAGGAGCGAGCCCCCCTTTTGATTTGAGAGGAATGGCTCATCCCCTCACCTCAGCTTTAGGAAAGAGCGAGCCATTCCTTGCCGGGGCGGTATGAGTTAGCCATTCATCTGTTGGATGTATGGAGCCGACTCAGTTGGGGCCAACGCCAGCAACCTAAGAAGCAGAAATTAGAGACATAGGCATTTTGCAAATACATACAAATAGAATATACCTGGCTCACAAATCGAAAGCAGCAGAGTAAGCAATTGTTAGAAAACCAAGACAGGTCAATTGATCCATCTTAAGTAAGCACTGTCTGTGTGAACTAGACCGCCTAGTAAGGAGATGCTTATTGCTATGTGGTTTCCACTCTTTCTTACAAGAGCTAATGAACAAGAGCTATTCCCTTCCTCAGATTCCATTTAGAAGCTAAAAACATCAGTAATGATGGAGGAAAGAAAGCCAACCTTAGCGGCCTTCTTCATTGGAAAGAACATTTCTCCCTTTTTCCGCTGCGCATTTCCCCGCCAGAATCCTCGTAGTACTATACTATACTATACTATACTATACTAAACTAAACTAAACTAAGTCGTGGCTTACAAGCTAGCCCGAAAGCAGCTTACCCTTAGCTTAGCGATTTGACTAAAAAGCCGAGTTAGCTAAGAATGCAGGAAAGAGAGATGATCTTAAAGAAGATAACCAAGTGGTGTATCAGCCTGATAGCTTGCTTGGCTCCTTTACCCTTCATGGTTAGAATGGGTACCTCGCGGTTGGATCCATTCCATCATCCATCAATCTCAGGATCCAGGCTCGCCTTCACTCGGTCAAGGGGTAGCCCTTTACCTCGTTCCGGGGTGATGAACCCTTTCATTCCTAGAACAGGGTATCTCCAATTTGAGTAACCAGCTTGCCATCCTTCTCAACCCACAATTGGAATTAATCCCGATAATCCTTTCCTTAGTTAGCTGCCCAGAAGGCGATCCAAACAAGAGCTGTATCAGCTCATGGGGATGACCCAGAATCTCTTTTCTCTGGTCTGTCGATCCAACCAGCTACCATGTAAACAACTATACCATGACTAGTTGACCCAGTGAGTAACAACTATCGTAGCGAACCTAAAGCATTCAGGCTTACCTCTTGGTAAACTTTGACTTTAGTTTGATATTACGCATAACCTTCCATCCAGTGGCCTTCCACCAGATCTTTCTACATCCGTGGTTATTAGACAGGATTCTGTGCTTCTACTTTTAGGCTTGCGTTCATAGACTGAATTCCACTATCTTAGCTCGCTTATGGTGGGAGTGTTCACTCGCTATCCTTGGGTAGGATCTTCTTACCGAGGGTATGACTACAAGAGCACAGCCAGCTGTATTCATGCTCTTCGAAGTACCCCTTTCTTGTCCACAGCTAGACAGCTCGTACTCATTTGCCCAGCAGTGGTCGGGTTCACCCATTCTTTGAACCTACCTATCTGCTTAACCCTCACCTTCCTTCATATCAGAATGGAACAGTAAACTATATTGTTAGATGCTATGTTTCTAGGATGGAATTCCCTGTACTCAACAGTAAAAATACAAATAGTATCCATGGGATAACCCTGATCGATAGAAGTCACCGCTAAACAAGTTTTGACAAGAGGAATGCTTATTGAATAATAATAATTATTGGCTTTATTTATTGCTACTAGAAAGGTAGATACCGGTGGTAAGCGAAGAGGAAATAGACTCCTGTGAGTATCTATTTGAGTAGAGAGGTATGCCATTAAAAGCAATTAAATAATAGAAAATGAAGGAGATACTAGGTAATGTGTATGAAGGGGTAGCCTGTATAGCATGGTCTAGGGTTCTGAGAGAGATCGGTCATCAAGAAAAGAGATAAGAGTTCGCCCTCCCTGTTTTGAGTGGGTGCTCGCAAGGTCAAAGTAGAAAATTCGATTCTTTCATTAAGAGGATAAAGAGTGGAATTTATTTACACCTCGAAGTAGAGATGTATTGGTTGAGTCATTCGCTAAACAACTCGGATCGAGACCCGACCCCTAAAGTAGAGTCTGTTTAGTAAGTAGTATGTGGCGGTAAATCGAGCAAATCAACTCAAGGGCTTCTGTTGGCTCATGATCTATGTACCCACAATAGGGATTATATTCCTCAATACCGATAAAGTACCTCAAGTCACCAAGATCTTTCATTCTGAACTGTTTCTGAAGGAAAGAAAGAAAATTCCCATGTTAAATTTCACTTTCACTTTAACAATAACAATGCCTGCTTTTTTAATGTTATAAACTTAGACCAAAAAAATAACCATACCATAAGCCGTATAACAAACAAACAAAGAATGATCACACGAGCTCTGTCTGAATCCAGCTTCATTCACCAGCATGGCCATCTTGAATTTTGCAAACCGACGCTCTGGGTGCTTGTTTGAGACCATATAAGGCTTTCTTCAATCGGCAAACAAGGGATGGATCGGAAGTCTGATAGGGCTTTAAGAGATAGGGAAAACTGCGGTAAGAAAGACCCACTCAGTGAATCGGTGGATCACACACTTGGACCCGCCTGACTATTTCGAAAGTAGACAAGTGTTGAAAGAGTGAAGTCTGGGGACAACGGTAAACGTAAAAAATGGGATCTCCAAAGCTACCCGCCCTACTAAAGAAGTTCGCAAGCAAGGGACATGCCGAACACCTACCTTTCCAACTAAGTCCCACGCGAGGACCCTTTCATCCTTCCGTCGTTAGCAAGCGGTGGCCGACTAGGCCTTTTCCCTAAATATTTTAGGAAGCGAAGAGGACAGAAAAAAGTTCGGTAATCTTCTCCCTTTGGTAGGCATTTACCCAAGGCACTGATATTCTGAGTCTCTCGATTATACGTGAAATAGGGAGTTCAAGGTCTTATTTGTATTTCTTGGCCTGGCCAAAGTGAAAGTGAATATGAGCGAAAGTGAATAATTCACTATTGAAAGTGAAAGTGGAGTGAAATCTGGATATGAAGGTTCAAGTCCAGTTCCAATCTGGATATAAAAGTGCTGTTTAATCGTCGAAAGTGATCTCTCTTTTGTTGTTCTCTTTTAGTCCACTTTTTTTTTAGTCAGAAGTTCACTTTAGCTTAGCTAAGTAAGTAGTCCTTCATCAAACTTGCATATCTGGCACTTTAGGGGGTCAATCTTTCATGTTGGAAGCTAAAGAAAAGGTACTCCCCCTCATTTGAAAAGGATAGGCAATTGAGAGAGAATAGGGCGATAGCGATAGACACAGGAACTGAAATAGACTAAAAGAGGACTCCCGTAGAGGAGAGGGGAAACCCGCTTAGATAGGGCGATAGCCCGGTTTTTCTTGAATATCCTTTCCAGTGCTTGTCTTGTATTGAGGTATACCGAAGATATGAGTCAAAGTAGGTAAGAGAAGGAGGCTTTCACTATTATTATATTAAGAGTAGGGCTTTAATGAAAAGAGTAGGCCCTTCGTATCTTTCCTCCAAGACGGAGCGAGACGGATAGGCAGAGCAAGAGCTCTTAAAGTCTACCCTACCCGGGCTAGCTTCTTCATTCATCCATTTAGGTCAGGGGCGGGCTTCTTCCCTTATATACGATGACATAGATAGAGCCTCCTTCTTTGATCCATTCATTGATAAAATAAAGTAGTCTTCGGGGGCAGTTTACCTTTTGAATCGACAGTAGAGTAGGTTTGATCTTGCTTTCTCAATCTTTCTCTGATCCTAGCCGTGTAGTAGATCCGGCTTTATTCGGCTAAAAAGAAGTGTGTGGCCGTCGTATCTGCTCGCCCCCTTCTTCATTCATCCATTTAGGTCAGAATGGATCCAGGGAACCTGGCTCGGGAACAGCCCTGAAAAAACACAGTAAGAGAGTCCAATCTCTGAAATTTAGCATTTTATCTCCTAACCTAAGTAGTAGTAGTAGTAGTAGAAGGCTTAGTATCTGACTTGATCCAATAGAGTAAGAACACACAGTAGATCCAGATTCCACACCTTGCTGTGGACTGGGGAGAGAGCAGCTCTGCGAAGCTGGGCGTTCTGTGTGATTATGGAGGAACTGTAGTACTCGCCCCAAAATGCAAGCCGGGATAGATACTTAAAGAAAGGGGGAGCGGTGGGCCTTCAAAAAGGAGCGAGGGAGTGATGGGCAACCTTAGTCTATATGTTGCTCGTGAGCCGCCAAGTACCAGTCTCGCAACAGTACTGGCGTTAAAGGATCGGTCCTTCACTTGCGGATCGTTCGCGAGTCGAACTCGCTCTCTTGCCACGCCTTTGACTCACGAACTCGAGTCGGACTCATTCACTGCTTACTTTTTTTAGGATCGTTCGTTCTTCACTCTCTTGCTATTACCCGCAGGGAGCGCAGCAACCGACGGTGCATATTATCATATAGAAAGAAGCGAAGCGTAGCGATTCGTACTACCGGAAAAGTGTGCTAGGCAATAGAGTCAGCTTACGGGGTGGGGCGCAAGTAAGCGTAGCGAATCACATAGAGTTGCCCCTACCTGCCAGCGCGCAGATAGATAGGGCGGGCGAGCGCAGGGATGGATGTCTGAGCGGTTGAAAGAGTCGGTCTTGAAAACCGAAGTATTGATAGGAATACCGGGGGTTCGAATCCCTCTCCATCCGCGAGGGCATAAGTTCTCTCTTGCCTTATCTATAGATAAGAACGAATCTCCTCGACTCGACGGATATGATGGATGGAATGGGTAGAAGGTTTAGGTTATTGTGTGTTGATTTAGTTAGGACTTTGTCTCCCTTTCGTTATCTTCCGCCCCGGGGGGATGACCTGTGGGAGGGAGCTAAGTCGAAGATCTCGGTGTCGCCGTGAGTGGTTGATAAACAGCGATTGCTGTTTGATTTAGGGAGTCCTAACCCGCTTAACAGACAAAGAAAACGATAGAGACTTCCGGGTATAGGGTGACGACCTTAATGAATCAAGTATTCAGGTCCGGTAGAGCAATCTCGAATTATCATATAGAAAGAAACTCTCGACGGGTACGGGTATAAGTAAATCGTTTTTGCAATATTTTAGTCATCGCAAAATTAAGGTGAAGTATGATCTGTATCTGTAAAAGTAGATCTTTGAATAACAGATTGGTCTGAACTTAAAATCATTTTAACAAAGCATGACAGTTTTTCATGACTGCCTTGCTTTCTTTTATATGGGAGCTGAAATCAGCATCCGATCGACCCTTGCTGCGTACATGGGTCAGTAGATATCACAGTACTAACATCGCAAACAGGATTCAGGTTTAAGCCACAAAGATAGATGACGATGAAGAGGAATCGTAAATTTGTTCACAATCATTCCTTTCAGGGAACTCACAAGGCCCATCGTGCTATGTGTTCAACACAAAACCCAGTCTTTATCCGTCAGTTTTACCAACCTGACCAAGAAACCGTATCAACCCTGCCGCAAGGAACCATGCCGAGGATCTTTTGAGATATTTCCTAGTCTAGTGGAAGTCTAATAGGTCTCAGGATTCGAGGTGGCTATCTTCCCTTCCGTGGATTTCCTAGTTCGATTTCTCTCTTGCATCTGTTTATTGTGATACTTCCATGGATCTGTTTGGATCAACCTCATTGGCCAGTTCTAGGCAATAAAGAGACAGACAACTCAAAACTCTATTGGATGCCGGTTTGCGGAGATTACCTACGAGGATTTCTTAGGATGGCTCAAAGACGGATTCGGTCTTTTCCTCAAAGGCGGATACGATGGAATTCGCTTTGGACTAGGAGAGAGCTAGACAGCGGGGATGAAAGGTTTGCGAGGAAGAATCAATGGTTCTACAACTGCAACAGCACTTACTTCAAAGACTATTCTACGACCAGCCGCCTACTTAATTACACTTCCAGCATGGCAAGTTCCTTCTTCTGCGAATATGAGATAGACCGACAGCCGGTACGGGACTAAGGGACTGTGGGAACAGCGAAAGACCGGATTCTAAGATATAGGCCAATCAAAAGGAAGATGGTGAAAGACCACCACAAAGAGACCCTCGCTCACGCCTTAGTTGCGCAACCAGTGCCGTCTCAGATTTCATCAGTGCCTTCTCTACCTCAGTCGACTGAGTGGCTCTTAGACTCAGGAGCTTCTCATCATGTCACCGGTGACTTGCTTCGCACCTGTCCTCTTATTTTGCTTATGCTGGTTCAGATACTCTCACCATTGGAGTGGAGTGGAGATGGTACTGGTATGAAAATATCCCACATTGGCTCTTCTCCTGCGGCCTTGTCTCATGGTTCCATTCACGCTTCGCGCCCTCTCGCCTTTTCCCACAACTCATTCATAAAACCAGTTGTCCGTACACTCCTCAGCAAAACGGAGTGGCCAAGCGCAAACATAGACACATTACCTTAGCGGCCTTGCTGTTATGCAACACGCTTCTATCCCGGTTCCTTTTGGGATGAAATATTTGCAAGTGTGGTCTATCTCATCAATCGCTCCGCGCCTCTTCTTCTTCTCTCTCTCCCTTCACACAATTGTTTCATAAAGACCCGAATCTTCGTATTCTCAGACAGCCTCACCTCAGACCTTACATTGATCACAAGCTTCAGCCTCGTTCGATGCCGTGTATTTTTCTTGGTTATGCACCACAACAGAAAGGTTACCGCTGCCTTCATATACCAACTAACAGAATTTGGATTTCCAGACATGTTGTCTTTGATGAAAACAGGTTTCCTTTTAGGGAGCTCTCTACATCTGGATTGACCATTCCCGAGTCCACCATCGAGCCGGCACTGGCACCATTACGAGCGAGGTAGGGCAGCTAGCGAAACAAAGTGCGAGGGATGGATTCGTGCATGAATGTCAGATGGTTGTAGTGGTGAAGCTCGTGATGCTCTGGATGAGACTGACTCTATATGCCCGAAAGGACCAATCAGGTGGATCATTTGGACAGAGGAAGAGATGGGTGGGTGCACTGCCCTGCCGCAGAGAAAGAAGACAGCTCTATCTCAGAAGTGAGCTCCGTCTCACAAGTTAGCTCAGCTCCGTCGATCTTCTCGAGAGGAGCAGTTCAAATCACCCTGTACGGATCCATTGGGATCTGGTCGAAGTAACGGGTACCAGGTTTTTCCTGGAGTTGCCTTTATTCGTTCATTTCTGGTTGAAATATGGGCTGTTTTCTGTGTGGGTCTAGGAAATCAATCCGAATCTGCTTTCCATAGGATCGTTTGGATATTAATCGATTAAATAGGTGTCTTCTGCTGCATTTCGAGTTAATATGTGTACTCTACCGAACGAGGAGGGTCGAGTCGAGGGAACACTTCCTTGACGAGAATCGCTAACAACTCCTTTTCTTTTCTTTGACGAGCTTAAACCACTCCCGGATTCCTAATCATAGCTTTCTTTTGTGGGCCTCCCATCGGTAATGGTATGGGTTCCTCGGTCTCATTATGCATCTGTTTTGTTGCAGTTTTGAACTGTAGTGACACAGGTGCGTTTTAAGAATGGCAGCAGGTCTAATTATTCGTACTTTCGGTGCATACGCCTGGTGAAGGAACCTTCCTTGGGTAGAAAAGTTACTAATAGCTCTGCCTCGAACAAACCCAATTGTAGTGATCGCCCATATTGGATCTTTCGTATCGAAAAGTGATAGGAGGTGAGACTTGCCTATTTCCTTTGGATGCCTATTCATATGTTTTGTGAACAAGTGAGCAGCTGGTGCTCTAGTATACTGTAGTGAGCCTGAATGGTCTTTATGAATTGTGCACTTGCTATATTATTTGTTCTTGCACTTTGGCCTTGAATCCTTATTGTGCACCGTGGTCTCTTGGCTTTGATGACAGGGATATCCCTTTCCCTTCTACTGCTTGATCCATCCCTGCGGCTTGCTCTCTTGAGAAAAAGAACCTAAGCGAATTCCCTTATCTTATTTGGAGGATTAGCCATGGCCTTCCTCAGATTATGGGGCTCCTAGTTTGCTGATCTTGTAAATCTCTTCCCCGCTCAAGTTAAGGTTCCCACGGCAATGAGTGCTTTGCTTCTCTACATCTCGTCTGCTATCTTGATTGAGATGCTTGTTTTCCTAGTAAGAGTTGTACAGCCCATCTCTTCCCTTCTATTCACTACCATTCCGCGTCTTCGACTTCTATTAGTTTCTTTCTTTCTCACTTTCTTTGGCTACAATGGTTACTGCCAGCAATATCAGATCAGAAATGTTATAAGAAATAGCTATATCTATTTTATTTTTCTACTTCCGCTACAGGTGGGGATAGACTGATTCGGTCGGGTCGATAATCTGCCCCGACCTCTCAAGCCTCTAAAGATCGATAAATGGTATCTATCTGGATGGAATGCTAGCAAAGCAATAAAGTACCTTGCGTTGCGGGTGGAAAACAGAGAGGAATCTCCTGCTGCTTCGTTATCAAGAAAGAAAGCTTAGGTTTGGATTTCTTCTCCTTCACTTGTGACCTATGAAGCACCAATGCTTACGATCCGGTACTAGTCCTCCAATTATCTTCCTCCCAACGCGGCAGGTCGGATCTTCTAACCCGATCTCTTCTCAGGTTTCGAGGTTCCTAGCTGTACTGATTAAGGGAGGACAGGCAAGTCACTACACTACTCCAAATGCAAAAGAGATGCTCATCTACGTAAATTCAAGTCAAGCTCAAGTCAAGTAAATGGCCCAGGAATGGATAGCGTAATGTGTGAATCTCAATTGTTCATATAGAAATGGTGCTCTCTGGTTGACAGGTTCGACTTCTTCATTTTACTGGGATTTTGGGCATCAAGTCAATTTTGCCTAACTTTTATTCGTCACATTATACGTGACTCATTGGATTTCCAATGAGAAAAGTGCGGATCATATAGATGGCAAAGTCCATAATTGGTTTTTACCTAGGGAGAGTCGATTGCTTTTTGGAAAAGTTCATCTCACTATTTGGAACTACTGCAAAACTCTCATTTCCAGAAGCCCATTTTCTTTAGTGAAATTGGAGGATGGACGAAAACACCGGGAAAATGAAAGCAATCTTGATTCCGGTTTGCCGAGGAGGGTAGGCTTGTTTTCCCACTATATGCGACAGGCCTGGCTTTCCATACTCAGACACTATAGGAGTGCTGCTACACGAACATCCTTTTATTCGTCACATTATACGTGACTCATTGGAATGCTGTCTTTCTTTGGAAAGCAGAAGTGAGAATTGGATTGCTGTCTAGGCGAAAGCGGGAACTCAGATGACTTTGACTTGATACTTGATTGAGATGCTTGTTTTCCTAAGAGACCAATCCTATGAATCTTCCTTGGACGATTGCCGAGTTGCCACTTCTGATTACCAAGATTACCAAAGACTTATCACTTCTCGATACGAAAGACCTGTTTCCCAGAACCAGAACCAGAATACGAGGAATCGATTTTGACCACTGCTTTGTATGGAATGGCATACGGCGCTTCTGCTACGAATCAATGTGTCAGTTCCCACTATCCTAGCGAACTGAACAATACCAATACGCGAATCACGAGCCGGAACAAACGAAACGAGTGCTTTCTCCGGAACAGAGAACGAATACACGGCGCTTCGAATGGAGAATACGAGACTGAGGAAGAATACCTTGACTCGCTATCTCAAATTCGAATACAGAAATGCAACATATGGTGGAAATGCTATGAGGAACCACAAATCCTTCCTACTGAGGTGAGGAAAATACTAGATTATTTCCGGCACCTTTACTTTACTTTACTTTACTTTACTTTACAGTAGTAACCATACCATAACCATAGTTGGAGGTAGTTCACTAGCACAGCCAGCCAATGAGTAATCAACCTTCCCTTTAGCCAATGAGTAATCAACCTTTTCCCTTTCTGGACCAGCAAACAGAAGAACCAATACGAGTAACCCTTCAAGCCAGAAGAGTAACCCTGAAACCTACGAATAGGAAACTGTCTTTACTTGAAACCGTAAGCAGCAAACCTATGCCAAGGTCACTCATCTTTCCTAAAGACGTTGACTACGACTCTAGATTAGATCTGGTGAATCACCGGTACCTCTAGGTATGGAGATCCTTCGACAAGTTCTTCTTCCCCATTGGCCAGGTCCCTCTGCATACATAGAATGTCATAGATAGAAACGATATCTCGTAACGGAAGACGATAGATTCTAAAACTTGATCTCGCCGGGACCACAGAATTTCGTTTTTCCTCGATAGAGAGTCCTAAGATCTGATCAAGTGATGCTCACCATGGTCCAAAAGTTGACAAGCAGATTTTCTCTCGATGGAGAGCCAGCTGATAAGAATCAAGTCTGTTTCGTATAGCTGGAAAAGTTACCAAGTCCGTTTTCCCGCGATTTTCGCTTTATAGCAGATTTTTCCTCTAGAGATGGTCTTTTGGTCTGAGAAAAGTATGCTTCCCTTAGTGCCAAAACTACTTCATCTGATTTTGCCGAAGGAAACTCTAATCTGGATTTCGAATAGTTCACATTCCCCGGGTATTTGACATATAGAAATTCTGGGAGTCTTCCTGGCCACACGTGGAGCAAGCGGCACCTATCTTTCTCTATCTATCTTGGCAGGGCTTCAAAACTAGTTCGAGAAAAGAAATGCGTCTCTCCTATAACGGAGAAATCACTGAAGCCTATGGCAGCCTCTATCTAGTCGATTGCTTTTGGATCAAGCCCAGTGCAGTGTAAAAACGAAACCCTATTTGACCTCCGGAAAGCCTATTGACAATTCAAAACTTCTGGTCCCCTATACTATACTATAATAGGGAAAGTAGGCAAGTCCATGGCCACCTACTTGAAGTGAAGAGCAGAAAAGAGATTTGATTCACTACCGAGTTCTCTTCCAATGAGTAACTACTAATGTTACGAATCAAAAACGAGCCCTTCGTCCTCTGAAAGCCGGCGATCGAGTGAGTAAGTCCGCCAGGAAGCTAGTTCTTTAGGGCTTAAATGAAAGCTTGTCGGCTGTGAAAAGTATACCTTTCCTTTTCCTATCCTTTCTTCTCTACTGGCTATCCTATCCTTTCCTTGAGTTTGTTTCTTTCCGCTGCAAAAAAGAAGCTAGTCTACCAGCGCTTCGTTCTAGCTCGAAAGCAAGGTTCTATGAAGACTCACAAGCACAAGCAAAAGTAGCCCCTCCCTTAGAGCAGTCTCTTTTGAAACAAGTCAAGGAAACCAGTCAAGTCAACCTGACCCGAGATGCAATGCAATACGACTTCACAGTTGTGTTGATTGAAGGAAGTGAGCGTATGCCGGCTAGTCCGGTAAATCGTATCATGATCATAGCATCGGGTTGGTGGGACAACCCTAGTCAGAGTGAGGGTTAACAAGAGTAGCGAACGGATTCCAGTATTTCATTTTTCCTTTCACCCGGGTTTCCTCTTTTCTTATCCGACGACTGCCATGCTTCTACCTTTCTTATCTGCCTACTACTAGCCTTCCTTCTTACTTTCTGGTTGGAGTATTTCTATTGACGGATCGAGGTCCGGGTCCTTGGCCTACGCTTTGGAACCTGGAAGAAGGAGACTCATTAGCTGAAGAAGTAAGCAGACCTAGATATTCCCTTAACCTAACCAGCCGGAATCCTTATTCCAATAACCCTTAGCCCTAGCTTTCATTGAAGGAAGTGAGGGTCGACCTTATAACTCCGTATGTATCAACTAGCCATTATCAGATCCGAGGTCCAATTTACTAGATTGGCAAAAGGGGCGGGTGCAGGACAAGAAGCCAATCATTCATTTTCATGCATTGTTCGATTCACACTGCTCCTTGGTCCGTGGCTAGTGCTTTTCTTTTCGCTAATCACCCAACTCTCAGGCCAGTCAGAAGGGCATTGATGGAACACAGACCGGTAAGCTCTTCGATTAACGCCGTCCGAACTCTTGCTTGATAGGACTTCCTATTCTTCACCTGGGGCTGGTACCTTTCCCAGCTTTCTTTCTGGACAGCTATCTTTGATTGACGGAGGGCAGCCTGCCAAACGGCTCTGCCCTAGCTTCTACTTCCTAGTTTAGTTGATATCTAGGTTCCAGTGTAGTAAGTCTTCCAAATGTATAAACACTTTTCTGGTGTGGTTGAACCTATGATTATGATCGGTTGGGCAATCCGCCTATACTATAGCCTGCCTTGGTCCCGGGCGGGCGGCACCTAGCTATAAAAAAAGTGGGCGTATCAGAAGAAAAGAATGGTTTCCTGCAGTACTTTTTAGTAGGGGAAGTTCCAATATATATATATAGCCTTCTCGAAAGAAGAGCGCGCGCAGAGCTCTAAGAAAAAGCATCACTCACTTACAATAATAATGAGGACCAGGAACCAATCTCTTTGTTGCGAGGAATCCGGGAAATAACTAACTCCAAGTCACTTAACTCACTCTGTAAGGCCATGAAAATCCCAAAGGAAATATAGGAAATACAAGTCAGTCAAAGAAATGCAATTCGGAAATGCGCACGCACCAGTCAATCTAGTCAAGTGCTACTCAATCTCCTACTAGATATATAGAGGCCATATAGAGGCAGGCAAATCCAGGAATGAGATATAGCGGAGGGAATACGGGCCTCCTTACCTACCTGAAATAATCTATGAAAATTCAAAGTGGAGTAAAGAAACCTAGAGGTAGAACCCATTTGAGACTATGAATATTCAATCTCAGTTTGAACCCTCAAAAAGGCTAGTTTGAGAGGAGTCTAGAACTAGAAATAGAAATCAGGCTAAAATGCACATGATCCAAATAAGGAGAGGAAGCGGAGATCTTGAATCGAGAAAGTGGCTTTTTCTATCAGAAAATGAATCTGCTTTCTGATGGCCATTTCGGTCCGTTGTGGGACCACGGCTTGCAAAGAAGGTATGCTCGGTCGGCTTGCGCTCTTACTTGGAAGTGGTCTCAGTAGCGAAGTCAATAAAGAGGGTAGTCCTCCTAGCTAGGAAGTCGTTGATGAATCAACCGATTTGTTTTTACTACGTATCATTAAGAATTCGAATACTAGCTTGCGGCAAGTGACGTCAAGTAGGGAAGATACCCAAGGCCCATATGAGGCGCTTGAAGAAGTGATCCATTAAGGCTTGGGACTAAGCAAAGCAGAATAGGAAATAGTAGTTGGATAGCTTTTCCTTGGGGTGTTCCCTGCCCTTTCATCGATTTTCGAGAAGTGCACTACATGTCAAACTCGAAGAGTTACTCACTTGGCCACAAGAGCAAATGTATAATGGTAGTCAATACCCTCACCCAATCTGAGTATACCCTTTGGCGACGAGGCGGGCCTTGTACCTATAAATACTGCCATCAGTATATGCTTTCATTTTTGAGACCCAGCCAATGGCTTTCTTGCCAGTCCTTTCCTGACGTCTTAACTCGGATGGGCTTAGTAAGAAAAGAATGATTCGCATAAAGATCCGGCTGCTATTGACGTAATGAAGAATTTCGGCAGATAAAAGAAGCAAGCTTTCGAGGAGAAAAAAGGATTGAATCAAAGGGTCCATAATAAAGTTGGAGGCCATAATGTACCCTTTAAATCCCGAAAAATACGCTTTAATGCTTGCCAGTGCAAATCTCGTGGGTGTTGCATGAACTGACATGCTAGGTTTACTGCATATGAGATATCAGGTCTTGTAAAAGTGAAGTACTGTAGAGCACCGACAATTTGGCGATAGGGAGTCGGATCAGCGAGAAGCGAACCAAGATTAGATTAGAAGAGAGTTGTGAGTTGGGTGCTACCGGTGTTGAAACCGGCTTGCAATCAGCCAGGAGTGCTCAGTTTGATTTGATATGATAAGTAGATACTTTTCAAGGAAGATAGCCTGAGCGAGTCTTTTCGCGGAGCTATTGTGCCGAACGCTGGCTTTCAACTTCCCGTACCGGGAGAAAGATTCTAACGTTGATCGAGGGAGCAAAAGGGAATCTAAAGGGTGAAATACGCGTCTGTCTCATTAGAACCCCGCTCCGCTTAGTCGACAACAAGAGAATCGAAGCATCCTCCTATTCCTTATGTTTCAAGAGTTCCCGAGATATGCAAGCAAGTTGGGCTGGGCACTTGTTTTTAATAATGCCAATGGGCATTCGAATCCCTGAGAGAGAGCTAATAGGAAGGAAGATGGCTCTGGATTCACTAGGCTTTCGCTGGCTAGAAGCTTCGAGAGAAAGTAAAAGAGATGATGTGGTTGAAAAGGTGGTAACTGTGGATAGCGCCAAGTAAGCTAATCCTAAATGTCCAGCCACGCCAAACCGAACTCTTATCACATTATTTGTAGGCTTTGCTATTCTTACTCCTCTGTGACCTTCATCAATCACTAGGCACAGTATCAGTTAGCGTGATATGGGTTGGTAAAGTAGTAAAGAAAGTCTTAGTTATTAGGAAAGAAATGTTGCAGCCTATCTGCCACTGAGTTGGAATCGATTTGCTTAACCTGCTAATGCACGGAGATTAGCCAAATTAGAGAATATGAGGACGTCGGCAATGGTTGGTTTTAATGCTCGCACAGACGAAATAGAATACCGGATTGGACCTTAGCCGCTCGGGAATAGAATCCTTCACCACCAGACCAGGAAAGGCAATCGCCACGACGCTGACATCTTTTCATACGTACTAGACCCGGAGGCAAGGCAAATTCGGAAGAAGCCGCTTACACGACTTCCAATACAGACAACTCAAGCAAGAGGTTTGACATCACTCCTGCAACTGCAAGACAAAGACTCAATCAAGAACCAGAGAAACTTAAATCAACCTTAGTATTAGTAAGAGTAAGAGTATTAGTAAGAGTAACCACTTCTGGCTCGTTAATGTTTCGCTTCTTTGTCCTTAAAGAACTTTGCATACATCGGAACATGTAAGACAGCATCAAGGATGGGGATGGTAATCTGCGCATCTTGAATCATCTCAAGAAACTTAGCAAACTGCTTGTCTTCACTTGACTTCTCAAACCGTTCTGGAAATGGCTGCTTCGGCTTGGTAGGTGGAACTGAAGTCGAACTGATTGATGATGGATCATTAGGAGCTATAGCTGGTGGTGTAGAAGAACTAGGCTGTCCAGCAGTAGTAGTAGTGGACTGCTGAGGTACCTGCTGGTCCTGTGGAGAAGGTTCATTTATCAGGAATCTACTTGTTGCATAATGCACATGCCACAAACGATAAAGTGGAAGCACACTCAGATGAAGAGGATGGTGAATTGATCAATAATCCCATGTCTTTTTTTGCTGAGAAATCTTGGATCAAGACATACAAGGCAGCATTGGTCAAACATAGGACTACCTAGGCTAGGTCATTCATTGCTTGGTCCGCTATATTCGTTTTGTCTTCTAGTTCTCCACAGGGACTTCCTACTACTCCGCCGAATCTCTCATCTGAGAAAGTAGGTCACCTGGGTCGGGTAAAGCAGCGTAGATAAGGCTGGAGTTTATGAACAAGTTGATGTCTACTAGGGCATTGACCGTACAAGCAGGTAAGTATAGGGCTCGGCTAGGAATTCGTTTATGCTTATATTTATAAGCTTTCTTCTCACTAGGTAGGGCGGGCAGTTGGTCTTATTGCCCTGCATCATATGAGAAGGAGTTCTTCCACGAAATAGAGGTCGTCTATGGTCTTTGTGGCATTGATGGATAGTACTGGTCTGTTGTCAACAAATAGACTGGCTAGGTCACAGTCTGCTAAGTCTACTAGTGGGATATGAATATGCATTAGTAGTAGTTATTGCTGCCGGATTGGTATTAACAGTTGGTCAAGTCTAACGTAACGTTTTTCAAGTAGAAGGATAGGGCATTAATTACCTGGGGTCGATAGGTACACCTTTATAATCAATTATTAGCACAAAGCTCTCATCTCACTTTTCATAGGTAGGCCTCTATAGTTATAGTGTATATTGGCTTTGATTCTTTCTATTGTTATGGGAAAGGCATATCCCCACCCAGTTCTTCTTCGTCTTAATTAATAACTCCTTCCTGAACTTCAAAGTACGATAGAAACTGACTTATATCTCGTAGGAAAACTAGAGAATGAGCCATCTCCATCTCGTAGAGAAACTAGAGAGGTGCTGGGCGCAGCTGAAAGGAAATCCAAGAAGAGTCCATGAAAGGCTAGCACGATTAGGATCCTTTGTAGGGTTTATCTCGGAAGAGAAGGCTATGAAGCGAACATCTCTTCTTTGGGTTGGGAGAGAGGGGAAGATCTATGCAGGACACTTAACCCGTGCCGGAGGACTGCACACAGCTGGTACAACCTCGTACATTTTACATGTTCTTACAAGTCCGATGGTACAGTTGACCTAGTATCGAATTATTATAGATTCCGTTGGCAGCCATTGCCCCCCTGCATGTCGTCTGACACGACCGAAACGAAACTTGACACCCCCTAGCAGCCCCCTGTCGGCATCGAAAACGGAGGGAAGTGCGCGTGCTGATGTTTAATCATGCGATGCCAATGATGTAAGCGCGGGCCCGCAGGTGCAGACAGGTTCGTCGGGGGTTATGCAAGCTTCAGAGGTGGGGGGTACGATTGTGGAAGATCGCGTGGAGGCAGGGGTTGGAGATGTGATGCAAGGGTGCGGGGAATTGGGTGGAAGGACAGTCGTTAATGTGGAGTCAGGTTTGACGGGCGTGAGGCAAGAAGTGGAGGGAAGTGGGATCTAGATTAGAAGAGATAAATACGATATTCCTGATCTGATACCCGCGGACGATCCCTAGCCTAGCTTGGCAATCCCTTGAAAATGCAATGCATTTTCCAAATTGCTTTTTCTCAAAAAAACTCTCAAATCAACTCACGCATATTCCCTTGCTTCTGTTAACTACGCATATCTCCTGTTTCTATACTTGCTAGCTAGCAACCTCTTATCACACAGAAAGCGTGACATGAATGCATACCCCCGTGTATACAACTCCTTACTATCTCTAATATACCGTTGCTTGTTCGGCGCATAGACCTATTATTATTCTCGGTCAGGCTTTCCTTTTGGCAGGTGATTACTATATATAATATAGCGGGCTTTCCCTTATCCGTTCGCTTAGGTATCTGACTGTGTAGCGTAGTTCGCCGATTCCCGGGGCCGGCACGGCACAACCGGATCCCCATCCTTAAGCAAACACACCTTCCTTTGGGTCATTGAAATTTCATCTTACTTGATCCTTCTAAATCAGCTTGTGCTACTTAATCTAGATTTACGAGATTCTTCCTTCTATTCTAGCTAGGTGGCAGGCCAATACCAATACAACTAAGTTTAGGAGTGGATTTCATTTCGTACCTACGTAGGATTCCCTAACTCATCCTCTTATCCATCCTTTCCTGGACTTTCGTAAGGGGCAATAGCACAAGCAGAGCCTTTATAGAGCAGTTGGATTGCGCCTTAGTCACTAGCATACGTTTTCTTGCTTTGAGCTACTAGCGCGGATTGTTCTGGTTTAGCTTGACCTACCCCCGTTCTCTTTCATGCTTAACTTGAATGCTGAACTATCGATAAGATAAGGGCTGTATCGTTCGTGATCAAGTCATCGAGCGCATGTTTGGAATTCAATAGCGCTTTCTTTGGCAAGGCAGGATATGAAAGGAACGGAAGTACCGTTGTTTCCATAGAGGATTGAGCAGTGCCAGATACGGAAACAATAATGGCAGTCAATTCCTTCTGAAATCTATTTATACGGGGCCATTCGAAGCAATACCTTGTAGTTAGAGTCCTCTGGAAAAGCAGAATCTTAATAGTTTGAAAAGATAGAAAAAAGACAGAGTGATACCCTTAGAGCCAAAAGCAGATAAGTCAAGCGGCTAGAGCGAATCCTGGATAAGGCTCCTCTTGCCTGAGAGAAAGGGACTTCTTTCTACAGCCGAAGCCAAGCGCAGACGGCATATGAAAACCCGTCTTTAAAAACCAGGAAAGACACTCATAAGATTTCCAATGAAAGGAACGCTCGCCAGAATGAAATACTTCAATTAGGATGAGCTACTACATATCGTTCTGAAAGGGGCCTGTGAAACTGAAGCAGTTCCTGCAACCATCAACGAAGTCAAGACATTACCTATAGCAAGAAAGACTACCGATACCGATAAAGAAGAGCCGAAGCCCTACCTTGTTCCTGCCATCCCTTCCCATTCATCTCCACTATACCCCTCGTCTTCTAATTCCTTCCATTCCACCACGGAATTCTCTATAATAAAATAATTCGCAAATCCAAATCCGCTAATTGTTCTCTAATAGCACCCAATGAGTAACTACTAATGTTATGAATAAAAGGCCTGTCGCAATTTCCCGATTTCGAAACAAAGCCTGGGGTAGAAAAAAAGGGAGAAATGCTGTGGTTACAAGATGCAATTTCATCTTCGAATAAACCCCGTAATCGTAAGAAAGTAGGTTTTTTAGCGCTGGGCCTAGCAAAAGAGAAATCGCCGTATACTAGGCCCTCCAATTTCTTAAGGGGTTTATTTAAAAGATTCGCGATATAATATAACTAGGAAGACCTTTCAAATACCACACATGAGTCACTGGACATGCCAGTTTGATGTATCCCATTTGATATCTTCGTATCCGAGAATCAACAAATTAGACCCCGCATTTTTGGCAAACAGACGAGAGTGAATTACTCTTACTCGGAATGGGGAGAAATCCCTGACTGGAAAATACCCCGCTCAGAGTAGGTGAACGAAGCGATATCCGGGTGGATATAGCGAGAGAGCCGACCAAAAGCTAGGCTATGTGAGACAGCCCAAGAACCTCTTTTCTTTACTGCCCTCTCATCAAAGATGGACCTGATAAGGGCTTCATCCCATTGGCTTGTCTTGTCCTCCTGTTGCTTGCATCGCTCGTGCTCCCTATCGAGGTCGCTCTTCACCCTATCCCTTTAGTGTAAAAACGGGATAAAGAGCCCTCAATAACACGCTTGCCCAGGAGGGTATAACAGCTGATAGAGCCTCGGATATGGCTCCTTAACTGGTAGTACGCGCTAAAGACACCAGATCATTTTGATAGAAATGAGGTAGACTGGAAGCTGAAGCCAATAGACCAATGGAACTAATCAATCACTTGCTTTCCCGAACTGGACAGCAGGATTTTATCAGCACTGGACTTGAATCGCGTCGATGACTCTAATCTTTAGAGACAGAAGCAGATGGGAGAAGGTTGGATATGGATCATGATCAAGTCTACCTCGTAAGCTAAGCCACTTAAAGATCTTTGAGCAGCTCGAGAGATCTTCATTGGTAAAAAGTAACCTCCCGATTAAGCGATATTATAAAGGTACAAACCAATTAATCTAATATTGATTTGCAGAACGGATTCAAATACCGAGCATCAATATTAGATTCACACAAAGATCCGGGTGTCGGATCTAGTAACTAACTACTAGATCAAGCCAAGGTAAAGACACATCATTAGTATCATTACTATAAATAAAGTTGATACTCTTATATGATTGGAATATCCACCACCGGACGATATGATAAGTTTTAAGAAAATAAAATAAAAATGAAAATGCTCTTTTTAATGAAAGGCTCTTATTTATTTCAAATTAATATGATAATTTCACGGTGTTATTCAAAAAAAACTAGAGCAGAAAAAGCGAAAGCTAAAGCTTTCTCTAAAGCAGCAACTAGAGCAGAAAAAGCGAAAGCTAAAGCTAAAGCTAGAGAAGAAGAAATTGCTCAAGCTGAAGAATATGTAGACAATGTTGTGAAACAACTATCCCAGGAAAAACCTAACCCTGTACTGGATCCTTTTAGGGAAAGCAGCGCTCCTGTCATCGAGCTTGATAATACAGTAAGAGAACGCGATGATCAAGAGATCAGTAAAAAAATGATAGAATCTCAAAACCAAACTGTATTTGAGGAGTGGGAATCAAAAACTAGGAGGTATAACTCCTAATTTTGGGTGCCCAAAGAAAAGAATGGTAAGTACACTACTGAGATGTTAGATCTACTTTATCAGTTCTGGGATACCCTCATGAAGTCCTACGAAACAGAATCACTTGATAATAAGAGAGAGGAAAAACTGACTTATAAAGTTTTTTAGTTTATCAAAAACTCATGGAGAGAAGATCTATCAGATTCAGAATTCAGAAATATACAACTCAAAGTGGAAGATATGACTCTTCACTGTAAAGAAAATACTATATATAATAATATACCACAGTTGAAGGTATTATTCTTCAATAAAGATTTTATATGGATTATCTTCTTGATAAATTACAAAATGAGTCAGATAAGGTTATAGTCAGAGCAATGGGGACATATACAATTGAAACTATTGTTATATGGGTGCTAAGCAAGCACTTTAATGTTTTTGCACTGGAACAAAAAAGTGTACGTCTGTCTACTTTAGTAGCTGAATTAGACATAAACGTAAGAAATTACACGAATAATGAGAGCTGAATTAGAGAATCCTCTATCAACTTCCCAGATTCTGTTGTTGAGACTATGGCTGAGGTGACAGATGATAGTCTTAATCAGACAACTGATATTCCGAAAGAAGAAGCTAATAATAAAAGCAATAAATCAGATAGCTCTAAAGAGCTGTATAATATAGGGAGTACCCTATTTACCTGGCTAAATAATAGGAATTTGGTTGAGATCTACCATCCTCATGGTGATATCAAGAGCCCTAAAAAAGGTAAGTATGCAAAGTATATCACCTATGTTAGGTGTGTATTTGACATTAAGGAGCTACCGCTCCATATAGCATTACCTATGGTGTGTCCACCACTTGAATTGAATGGAGGAATCGCAGACCCAAACGGCTGAATAACGACAGAGTAACAACCAAACTGAGGGATCTAACGGGTGGGTACTTATCTTCTGACCCAGAAGTACTTGGTCATTATACCAATACCTCAACCCTGTTATCTACACACGATGAAGAGCGTTTTAACATATATATTATATGGTGAGTGATGAAAAAACAGCTCGACTAACCCGTGTAATAAACAAGTTACAGAGTGTGCCATATCAAATAAATACAAAATTATTATGTCATTTGGTAAAATGTAAGGATATATACCATGCATCAGGGCTTCTCATGCCTAGCATTCTTGCTTCTATTGATAGAACGGAGGGGACTGTAAGACTAAAACATCATTACTTGAATGACAAAGAAATGAAAAAATATTTTTCTTTAAAAGACTTGATCAACATTTGGATAAAAAACATTCAGTCTGCCTGCTACGAGCAATACATTTTAAAACTAGCTGATGCTTTACAAAATTACAATTTGTATTTCCCAACGTTTTTGGACTTTAGGGGACGAAATTACCGATATGGTCCTTTTCATTACCACGAACGAGATCTTGTTAGATCTCTCATACTCTTTGCGCAAAGTGGGGTGACAGATACACCCCCAGATAAAGGTAGTCAGGGCATACGAACCTTTATGGCTTCAACAGCTTTCCATTATTCCAAATATTGGAAGAATTATAATGAAGGTATAATATGGTTTATTAAAAATATACATGAGTGTCCTGACTTAAATAGTAATAAGGCTGATATCGTGCTAGACAGATTGGCTAATCTAGCACGTAAGGCTAGACACCCATTTCAGTTTCTCTCGAGTGTTATTACACTAAAAAACCGTGACTCTGATAAGATTGCTAGAACACCAATTCACCTGGACGCATCAGCAAGTGCATATCAAATGTTGAGTTATTTACTGGGTAATATTACCATGGCTAGAAATACTAATCTTATAAGTGAGAATAATAAAATAAATAATATTTATGAAATTATTGACTCTGATTTTAAGAAATATATTGAACGGAAATACGGTGAACATATTATCACCAGATATGTGTGTAGCTTATTTGATCGTGATATCATCAAAAATATCTTTATGCCTATTGTGTATGGGAAATCCAAATTTAGCACAGCTATTGATCTGCTGGGAAAGATTGGTAGTTATATGGTAGTAGAAGATTTAAAAACTATTATTAAAGAATGTTACAATTTCTGGGAATCTGAATATAAAGATATGAGGAACCTCATGCATTTGGTTGCAAGTATTAGCTGGGTTAGTGGTTTTATCAATAAACCAGTTATATATTCCACAGAATACTGGATTACAGTCCAAGATTATATAATCATGGAACCTGTCAAAATAACTGTTAAATACCAAACCCATGGCATGGTTCTAATCCTAAAATGAAAAAATCAGTCGTAACGCTACGAATACCCACGAACAAAAAGAATACTCGGAAGAACACTAGTTCCACTTTTGCTAACTTCATCCATCAGAAGGATGCCTTAACTGTAATTCATTTTATTGATATTCTAATGGATGAATATGAATCTGGTAATAATACAGTACCTGTATACACAGTTCATGATAATTTCATCACAACACCATTGTATGGCGCAGCATTCCCAAGCCTATATAGGAAAGCAATGACTCGATTCGATTGGGACACCCCATATTTATAATTAATAAATTCATGTATGACAATATTATATATCGAGCTAAGCAGCTAAGATATGATCTCCTATCTCCTACTACACAAGGATTTATTGAGCAAATAGGCAAAGTCTACGACTCCCATAATGAATTGTATAACACAGAACATACTATATATGAATATGAAAGAGAACTTTATTACTTTCCTCAAGATATTATAGTTGACTGCTTAAGCGTTTTAGTCCCCCAAAAGACTAAGAGAATAAATGATTATAAGAATAATATAAAATAAATATTACGTCACTACTATACTATGATTTCATAAATCACCATGCCAATAGTATAGTATGGATGGACACAATAGTATGATGTATGAACTGAAGCGATTGCACAGTAACTACGATTACTGTATTCATTGTTAAAAAACAAAGTTATAACACGTGTAGGATAACTATCTTTATCAAATATATAAGAATAAGTTATTCCGAGGCCCCTCCTTCACTTCCCCCTAGTTGTTGGGGGTGATGGAGGGTGAAAGAAGAGTGGGTCGGCGGGCTTCTTTCCCTGAATGTACTGAAGAATTAGAACACTTAAACCATTATTCCTGTTTTTTTTTCTGAAATAAAGCTTGATTAATGTCATATTTCTGCACAGACGTTGGTTTGGCCAATAAATACATATTCCCTACGGGCAGGATATCAATCTAGATTGGAAACCTATTCGTAAACCGTTCGAGCCAGGGATTGGCCCCATCTCTCACTGATCTGGATGAACAGTAGCTTTTGACCTTCAATCAATAGTTCGATTTATTATTAAACTATCAGTTGCTATATTGCTTTCCGGTAATGTACATCCGGAGATAAGGGTTTTTTTGGATAAGCTCGAGGGACAATGTGTGTCGAGGATGAGTGATAACTTGAGCCATGGAGCAGTTCCCTGCGCTGCTCGAAGCTTAGGGGTTGCGCGTAGGCTTCCCCCACAGTATATAGATCGGTTCTTCAGTGTGGTCACAACCTAGTTGTAGTCGTCGTCGAGGCCTGCCAGGATGTAGGAGACAAGGTCTTCATCGTCGATCGGCTTGCCAGCGTTGGACATCTCCACTCCAAGCGCCCGCATCTTCCCGACATATTCGGTGATAGATAGGTCGCCTTTCTTCAAGCTGGAGAGCGCGATTCTTGTATTGACTATTGACGACGCGCGCCTTCGTCACAGATGAGAAGGTTGTCTCAAGGACACTCCAGACTTCGGCAGCTGTGCGGCAGGCGGAGACTTGCACAAGAATTTCTTTAGTCATTGCAAGCAACAAGTATCCGAGTACCTGTTGATCAGTTGCCATCCATGATTCATACAATGGATTGACGACTTCGGCGTCTTTCCCCTTGATCTTCTCCTCGGGGGCTTTAGTTGCGCCAGTCAGGCCCCCCACCGCAGCTTACCTACTTGCTGACCTGGAAATGCATATTACCTGACAAGCTAGTCGCTCGGCTGGCACGCTATCAAAGCACGACGGATTGGCTGGTCCTATTCCCATCCCAGCAGTTCCTACTTTGGTTTGGAACATTTCAGATAATATAGAGAGGAGGGAGACTAGTCTAAATCGATTTTTCTATCGTTTCTTCGAAACCTCGCTTACGTTTCACTTCCCTTCACCAACCTCAGAGTACGGGCTTAGACTCTCTAAGATATCCAACTCAAGTGCCGTAGCGAAAATCATAAGTAGTGTTCAGAAGATTGGGAAGGAGTAGGCCCGGTTTGTCTTGTTCATCCATGATTCCCCTTGTGGAGTGAAGTGGAATGCTAAAGATAGAAAAGTGAACCGTAGGATCTCGTCTTAGCCCATTGACAAAACTAGTCCAAGAAACCCAGATTGCTAAGTCTCGAGTATGTCAATCAAGCCCTAATGTTTCCATTCCGCCGGACCAACTAGCCTAACCTTTCACAGAATTGATCATTTATGCCCAAGGGACAAGAGGTTTTGAACTCTCTAGTAGTTCCAAGAAGTATGCTCATTTCCTTGGATGTGTATTCTGGATTTGGATTCACTAATGTGGAGGGCTATTTATTCAAAGATGATTAGGGTGCGCTCAGCATGTCCCACCATCAGAGCTAACCTAACCTGTCCTTATCCTTAGCACGGACAGCACTCAATATCTCGCTGCGGAATATGTCTACCGGAGTAGGCTCCGCAAAGCTCCTCACTCGGCACTAGATCCAAGTCCCCCATCGCACTCCACAAGTTTGGGACGACCCCTTTCTTTCTTATATTATATGATCTTTTCCACTGCAGCCAGCACACCTATTTCCCTTTAGCTGGTAAAGGCAAGGCTTCCCTACTAAACCAGTACACACTAAGTACGGGATCATTAGTCATGACTCCTTGGTCTTCATAGTCCTCGAGAGATCCACAATGTCTCCCATCCCAGGAATAATCGAATACCTTCGTTCTGAAGCAAATCAACGGGCTTGGCCGGGCAACTCACTCTTGCTTTCTCTGGGCCGCCTTAGATTCTATAGTTCTCGTCTCCCCAGTCTAGTGAAACAGAGGGATCCCAGTCAACCCATGCTGACCTTCCCTATCTGTCTGAAACCCAATATGTGCCTAAACTAAACGCTTAGCTGTGCCCAGAATGTGGAAACTCGAAAGAGGTAAACAATTCTTTTTTGTCATTTTGTTCACTGGTCTTCACTTCAAGCAATTCCATTAGTCCAAGTCTGCTGCAATTGGTAATTGGAGATAAGCAATTGGTGGTCGTAGGCTCACCCTCCTCTAAATAGATAGAATGGATCGACCCTTTATGGCACTTTGACTTCTCCACAAGGAGAATGCAACTACAATTCTCACGGAAATGAGACGCCCCAATTTCATGTGGTCAAGTTGCATGATGACCGACGCAGAACTAGCCCGGTTTTTACCGTCTTGCACTTGCAATTTCCATTCTTTCCACGCTGCGCGCCTCTATTCCATAGGCCTCTTTAGTCAGGGAAAACCTTCTACTGAGTTCAATCGGTGATTCTCAATCTTTTTTTGTGCAATTCTACGATCGAACAATTGGAAGGAGGAGCGTAGAGGGCGCTAAGGTGTTCGCATTCTCGAATAAAGCGACAGGAGAGAGTGAAATGCTCGACTGAAAGGAGAGGGTGGCATGTCGACGAGATTAGACCCGTCCATAAATATCCACGCTCTATTCAGGTACCGGGGGCCCCTGCACAAACATAGGACGAAAGAAAGGAAATGAATCTGCCAAGTCGAGAAGTTTTTCTTTTATACCACTGGCACTTTTGCAAGAGCAGCTTATTATCCATGATCCAAAGTATTAAACAGTTCTTCTATCCTGCAAAATAGGGCAGTCAAAACCAGCCAATCGAACCCATGAAAGAAGCCCACTTACCCACTCTTCTTTCCCACCATCCGCAGTATACCAATCACTCACTAGATGGTGGCCTCGGAATCGGAAAGGAAATAAGCTCATACTACTGGAATGGAATGGAATATGAGACACTTTACTTCCTACAAAACTCAAGTGAGGGGAGGGATGGATGTCCCGCCACGAACGGAAACATCAAGCCTCCCCAATGGTTATGTTACGTATCCACTCATCCTACAAGGAACTATGTCCAACCTATTCTATTTATTCCGCTATTCTATTTATTCACGACGAATTTGTTTCCGGAAGTGGCATTGAGAAGTGTTGCTCCAGCCTTTCATACTTTACTCGAATATTTTAGAACACAAATAAGATCCCTCATAAGTGCAAACAATGCAATAGCTTCGGTTAAGGCAAAGCCCAAACAAATCAAAAGAAAAGAAAAATAATTGTCTCGCTAATGATGGATTTCTAGCAACTGGATTGGTTTCTAGTTTCTTTGATAGTTGGAAGTTCTCCAAAAGTATGAAAGGCTGGAGGGCTTTGTACCAACCATTCTAGTGTGGTTGGATTCTGCTCAACAGCCCAAGGACTTTCCGCACATCTTTTGTTCTTTCCACTGCTTGAAGTGATTGCGACAACTACGAAGAAACGACGAATCCCAACTACGGATATATAAGAACCGAAACTGCTCAGAGCATTCCATCCGGCGTAAGCATCTGGATAATCTGGAATGCGACGTGGCATACCCGAAAGCCCTAAGAAATGCATGGGAAAGAAGGTCAGATTAACCCCGAAAAAAGTGATCCAAAAATGGATTTGGCCTAAAGTTTCAGGATATGTCCGACCAAAGATTTTACCCACCCAATAGTAAAATCCAGCAAATAAAGCAAAAACGGCTCCCATAGAAAGTACATAATGGAAATGTGCAACCACATAATAAGTATCATGTAGAGCAATGTCTAGCCCAGAGTTTGCTAGAACTATTCCAGTGAGCCCTCCTATGGTGAACAAAAAGATGAACCCTACAGCAAATAACATGGGTGTTTTGTATTGTATCGAACCTCCCCACATGGTAGCGATCCAACTAAAGATTTTGATTCCAGTGGGCACAGCTATGATCATGGTAGCTGCGGTGAAGTAGGCACGCGTATCAACGTCTAAGCCCACAGTAAACATATGATGAGCCCAAACTAGAAATCCAAGAACACCTATACTTATCATGGCATAAACCATGCCTAGATACCCGAAGACCGGTTTTCTTGAAAAGGTCGATACGATATGACTAATAATACCGAATCCAGGCAGAATGAGAATATACACCTCTGGATGACCGAAGAACCAAAAGAGATGCTGGTATAATATTGGGTCTCCCCCTCCTGCTGGATCAAAAAAGGTTGTATTAAAGTTTCGATCGGTTAATAACATTGTAATTGCCCCTGCCAGTACCGGAAGTGATAATAAAAGTAGGAATGCTGTCACTAAAACGGACCACACAAAAAGTGGTAATCTATGCATAGTCATTCCAGGTCCACGCATGTTGAAGATAGTAGTTATAAAATTGATAGAACCTAAAATTGATGAAACACCTGATAGATGAAGACTAAAAATTGCTAAATCAACTGCTCCTCCAGAATGGCTGGTAATACCACTTAAGGGCGGATAGACCGTCCACCCAGTGCCGCTGCCCACTTCTACTAAGGCTGAGCTTAATAGGAGCAAGAGACTTGGTGGCAACAACCAGAATGATATATTATTTAATCGTGGAAATGCCATGTCAGGTGCACCTATCAGAATCGGAACAAACCAATTCCCAAATCCACCTATCATCGCCGGCATAACCATAAAAAAGATCATTAAAAAAGCGTGAGCCGTTATTAAAACATTATAAAGTTGATGATTCCCACCAAGAATTTGATCGCCGGGTCGGGCTAATTCCATACGAATCAGTACGGAGAAGCATGTGCCCATCACTCCTGCAATGGCACCGAAGATGAAATATAGAGTACCGATATCCTTGTGGTTAGTGGAGAAGAGCCATCGGACCAGATTTGTCATTTTTTTTTCGTTTTGAAAACCTTATCAGAGAGGGGCCACTAAGGCAGGCAGGCCAAAGAATGAAGGGCAGTGAAAATGGTTTCTTCTTCTGGCTAATTCCGATACGAATACCAAAAACAGCTTACTTCCGTTCGTGTCCTCGGAAATTGGATTACTTATGAGTTTCTTCGGTGCAAAAGTAGGCAAGTCCATTTTATCGTGTTTTTCGTCCTCAAGACCTGATTTTCCAAAGTGCATTTCATATAGCTGCAAAAGTTGCTCATCCGATTTTCCCTCGCTTTTATTCGTAACATGGCGTAGTTACTCATTGGGTCCGCTGAGAAGAAAACAATAGGTCGTCACTACCTATGCTTTCATCTAGAGGAAGTCAGGCTGTGATTCGTAACATGGCGTAGTTACTCACAGGCCGTGGATCTCCTTTTTCTAATCAAGCAGCAGGCCGTGGGTTTTCTGGTTCTGCGCTTCAGAAGAGGCAAAGTTTCCGTGATTCGTATCTGCTTTGAGGGCAGGTGCGGGTTGGTTCATGCTTCGAAGAAGAATCGTTCTTTCTAGATCGAAGAAGAATCGTTCTCTTTCTCGAAATGAAATAAGTTAAGTGAAGTGATCCTGCGAAACCTAAGATGCCGGACCAAACCAATGGAGAGCCCACAGATGATATCAAGGAAACTGTTCCAGTGACAATGCCAACTAATACGACTTCGGACGAATACGCTATCCTCGAAACTAAACTCCCTGTATGGTCGAGAATGAATGGATTCCCCTATGGCAATTTCTTATTCCTGCTATCATAGCCTGGCTGGGATCTTAGCGGCACATTCTGACCTTGCTTCATAGACAGCGGTACCTTTCTCAGCTTCTTCTAGATAGAGATAGTTAGTTTCCTCTAGATAGCTAGTTTCCTTTTTTTTGGAAGATTGAGATTGACGCTTGGCAAATTGGGTTGACGACGCGCCATATGGGTTTGAGGATAGTGCCAGAAGTGCCGTAGCTCCTTTGCTGTTCGTGGAGGCTGGCTATTTGCAGTTGACTTCCTTCCCGAAGTGACTGGCTAGAATTCTCATACGATAATAGGAGAGAGATGCCGATAATTGGAGAAGGCGAGACCAAGCCTGCCGGGAGAGGAGAAGTGGCTTACGAGGCTAGAATAGAGTTGGTTGGTGCTGATACCAGTAGCTGCAGCTGCCGGGGAAATCTGTCCTGTCGGTTCGCGAGGAGTTGAAGTTGTTTGTACTTACTTAGACCCCAATGAGTCTATGGCTTGCCAGCCTCTATCTAGTCCTCTGCAGGTCAGGTAGAAAGACGGAAAGACTTAAAGGGAAGTTCTTGTTCTTATCTAGCGCAAAAAGCATAAGGATGAATTGGTTTTCCCTTCAAGCCACAACAGCGGTATGAGTTAAGATCCAAATCTAGCAAGAATCTTTCGCCACCCACATAGGAAAATGCGAGCAGTTTACCCACACCTATTCGAAGAACCAAGGTAGCTGCCTTTCCAGTCGAGTCACTTCTCTACCAGTACAATAGCTGGGTCTCTTTCTCGTTGGCACCATCCCTTATTCTTAGAATTCCTATGGCACTTCGAAAGATCATGTGCCCTGAACTCGTACGTGACTTATCCTCACTGATGTCAAAACCCAGCAGATTGTACTTTTTCTTTGAGTGGCCAGGCCAGGCAGATCCTAAGAATAGAGAACCTATGGCGTCTGAGATGGGTGAACGGCACACCCTACTACGGCGTGTTTATGTCATTGACACAGCTCGAGTAATAGAGACACAGATCTTGTTTCTTGGCTTGGGAAGACTTCCAACATAGAGTTCCTTCCCTTCAATGGAACAGCAATCGATGAATGGAGTTTGAGGATTGTCATAGAATAGAACAGAACTCGCCTCCACCTAAGAACTTCACTTTGAAATCCACAGCACGAACACGGCTCTTATAGATTAGGTTTCCTGGGAGTTCCCTTTCTTCGAGTACTATCCATACAATATTAGTGACCCTGCTCCTTTCCTTGAATTGTGATCTATTGCCTATGGTGGCTTCGGCTTAGGCTGTTGATTAATGCCTTGGTGTGTTTTCTTCTTGTTTCTTCTCTTCTTCTTGTGATCTTGATTGCGCCTGTTTGCACTTAGCTTGATGTGATTTTCTTTAGGCTCAGCTCTCCTCTTTGACGAGAATCCGAAAACTTTCCTTTCCTTGAAAGGGGAAGTCCGCCACTCCACTAAGACCGCTTGCTTCTCATGCGCTGATGAAGTTCGTACCACTTCTTGCTGTCGAAGAGCTAGGAATCCAGTCACTCAGGAAAGCGTAACTATACTATACTATACTATCTATTTACGATAATTTGATTGCTGACAACATCACGCTTCTCTTTCTCCAGCGTCATGCCTTGTGACCTCTAGTTTCAACCTCCTAGCATTGGCTTCACTTGATTAGAACCATAAGCATTTGCATTCGCGACCGTCCTCGTCCCAGGTTTTGTTCTTCTTTGCTTTGGTGAGGTATACCTCTATCAAATGTGCTTAGCCTTTTCGCTAGTGCTATTTCATGCCATTGGTTTGAACTGGATAGAGGGGAAGGGCCTTACCTTATCTACAACTATCTAATTGCAATTCCGGATAGCATAGCATTATTCTTAGCCGAGGAAGGAACCGTTGATGGCGGAGTTATTTGCACGGATTTTCCAGCTATATGAAGATGAGGCTAAAAGACGCGGATAGAAGTCCGAAAATTAGTTCAAAAAAGGCCACAATCGTTAAAGAAAGGGACCTTGATCCTTTCATCGTTTTTGCACTTGAAAAAGAAATTTGCAAAGCGGGTTATTAACGAATTGAGTTTACTTTTCAGTTGAGAACCGTCCAGAAGCGCTGAAGAGGGTGTCGGAATCATTCGAGGCTCCTGGAAGTTACCAGCGAGTGCCGGATGAATTGAAGGCTCGACGACTCCCTCGAATCCTGCAGGGTTAAGGGAGGCTACCTGAAGCTGCTGGAAGGCGAGAATCGTTTAATAAACAGACTGAGTTATAACCCATATTATAGTTATAAACTATATTCATCAAACTACAAACTACTAGAATTGGAAATAAAATAATGATTATACTCGGCCAGCGAGTAACAAGAAGGTGGCACAATTGAGGGTAGGAAAGAATCCAGGGTAATGGTCAATACTGAGAACATGAATTCCCTTAGCGCGTTGGATCATCGAATAATGGAAAAATTCCTATCTCTGGTAAGACGGGTTCATCAACTCATTTCTCGGTCAGATATTGGTCAACAAAAGTACAATTGGAACTTGTCACCAGCCTCATCTGGTGAGGGATCAGCTGTATCGGCTTTCCCTAGTGATAAGGTCTGTGAGGTTGTGGAGAAGATGAAGTTGATACACACTACGGAATTCTTTCTTCTTTTCTATTGCTTTTTTAGAAGAAAAAAGAAAGATAACTCAAAACACGTATTGCTGCTTCTTCACTCTTTGCTTGATCGCATATTCATGATGTTAACCCTTCTTCTATTTGCTGAAGCTGGGCATTGGTTGGGATTGAACCTACGGCACTACTTATGATGCTATCAAAGGTATTGAATCCGTAAGCTTATTGATCGCATATTGCACTTCTTTTCTGGAATGAGAGAGGAAAGGGTAGAGAGAGCGAGGATATGCTTAATCCGCTTTGGGAGGCATATGCATTTCAGTCTGCACGGGCTTACAAAGAGGCAGGCATTTGGATAGCACAGATAACCGAGACAGGAATAGTTGTCACGAGATATGAGAGGGAGAGTTTCTAGATGAGCAAGAAGGCGTTAAATATATAATGCAAAAAGGAACTACCTAATAAGCCAGCTCAGCTCTATGGTTTTTGCAACGTTTCAACTAAACTAATTGGAAATGCCTGCTCTTCGATGTTACAAGCTAGCCTTGCTACGATTTCCATATAGGTACAGAAGATTGTGATACCCCTCCCAGAGTGTATGCTCCAGATGAAGCTAGCTTCCAAGCGAATGAACTGTAAAATCTCTACTCTTTTGCCATCTTATTCTTACTTAAGAAGCTTCTCTAGATCGACTTCTCTTTCTTCATTAGGCAGGCAGGTTCGCCGCTTTGCCATGCCAGGACGAATAGAGTTAGCGAGCACGTAGCATTATCTATATCAGGAGCTAATAAAAGTCAAGAGATCAAATCCGTGCACTGGCATTTTGGAAGTAGCATTGGAAAGAACTTGCTTTGCATTTGTACACAGGGTGTACACATTATATATGAATGAAACATATTCATTAACTTAAGCATACTCCTTTTTTTATTTAATGAGTTGATATTAATTAAATATCTTTATTTTTTTCGATTTTTGCAAAGGTTTCATTTACGCCTAATCCATATCGAGTAGACCCTGTCGTTGTGAGAATTCTTAATTCATGAGTTGTAGGGAGGGACTTATGTCACCACAAACAGAAACTAAAGCAAGTGTTG